>Ga0209611_10000027_pt1 | contig 141172 bp, 106 predicted proteins | sample S1TSphgellanicum_3_FD_187693 | JGI IMG/M metagenome (GOLD analysis project Ga0209611, IMG submission 187693) | Host-associated microbial communities from peat moss isolated from Minnesota, USA - S1T2_Fc - Sphagnum magellanicum MG (SPAdes) (version 2) | ecosystem: Host-associated > Plants >... | reverse complement strand
TTTTTTTGTTGTTTTTTTTTTTTTTTTTTCTTGTAGATCATTAAGTGGTTTTCCTATTGGCTGCCAAACCAGATATTTTTTCACAACTTCTTATTCTGGAAAGAATTGCCAAGTATATGTCCTGTGTATGCTATATGGCACCTTGCGCATGAGTTGTTTCATTCACTATCCCAATTCAAGTTGGCATGAAAATTTGACCAGAATTTTTTTTTCATGTCAACAGATTATTGAAATGAAGAAGATACTACAGTAAAATAATAATGTTTCCTTTGAATGCCTTTTTTCCTCATGCTTTGTGAGGAGAGTAGCTACCCTGGTAGTTTAGGGTTAGAGGTTGTCACCAAAGTTATCAACAACAAAAGAAAATTCAATAGAACCAAAACTACAAAATTTAGGGGAATTTGGGGTGTGAGAGGTGATTTTTCTAATATTTAGACCAAAGTTGTGGGGGATATTGAATTTAGAATAAAAATTTTCATTGAGAATTTTCAATTAAAATTCAAATATTTTCACTTTTAAAAAATGGAAAATTTGACTTCAGACTTAGTTTAAAGAAGGTGTGTGCTCAATGGCACAACTAAAGCTAATTGTCATGAACAGACAGAAAATAGTCAGGCAGGATACTAGTTCCAGGGTTTTTTTTTTTCATTAATAATTCTTTTGTGATATAGCCATACTGGGTGATCACCCACCAGAAAGATTTAGCTGAATTTTGGCAATAGAACAAATATTAAGGTAGAAAATTTAAGAATCCATTTATATTTGGCTACCTTTTGGAACCTGTTGAAGAAATGTGGCCATTTCTTTTTCTTTTTTTTCCTCCAAGAACACAAAAGAATCCTATTTTTAAAAAAACTCCCATATCTGGTATGTAAGCCAAATTTGGCTAAATTATTTTCATGATGATGGTCACTTTTGGCTACATCACTCACAAAGTCCTTACAAAAAGGATTCAGAGTGACCAGCCTTCTATTTACTGGCGAAATTTCGCCAAAAAGTGAAAAAAATAAATAAATAAATAAATTTGAAAATGAAGTGATTTTGGAGGGTTTCCATTTGCCCAAAAGTGAGAAAAAAGAATCGTGAAAAATGGCCAGATCTCTATATTTGGAGTTCAATGTGTAGCCATGAATATATAGAAGCTTGATTAAAGATTTGTACTCCACATCTGGTTTATAGCCAGATTTGGCTAAATCTTCACTAGGGATGGATGATCCTCATTTCTCCTACATCCTTTTTATGGATGATCATCCTGTTAGGCTGCATTTATGACTGTTGTCTTCCAAGCTTGGCTTCTTAAAGACAAAGTTTCCTACTCAATTTGCACTAGCGAGCTTGCTCCCTTCCAAGCTTGGCTTCTTAAAGACAAGTTTCCTACTCAATTTGCACTAGCGAGCTTGCTCCCTTTTGAACGTCCTAGAGTGTGTACCGAAACGAGGAGAAGAGTGATGAGAATGGATAGTTCAAGCAGGAGAAATGCCGCTGGGTGTGAGAGCTCAAAAGCGCAGCAGACATGTTTGGCGGTGCTGCTGCTACTGAGTGCTGCTGCGACTGTGGCGGAGTGTGAAATCGCTCCGTTTCCGCCGCCAGGATTGAGCGAGACCTTCTATGATACCACCTGCCCGAACTTATTGACTATCGTATCCGACTTGGTCACGGCGGCCGTCAAAGCGGAGGCACGTATGGCTGCATCGTTGCTGCGTCTTCATTTTCATGACTGTTGGCCCAATGTAAGTAAAGCTGTGCCGGCCTCGCATGATGAGCTCATGTACTTCTACCACCACCTTAGCTGCCTGTTGTAGGCTGTTACTAATACTGGGTCTTATTCCGCTGTTACTCGACGTTCTGCTGGGCTTCATTCACGTCTTCTTTCATCTTTGGAGTTCGTATCTCGTACCCACTTTTTCTGTTTTTTTTTGGGTAACAATGAGGAGAATTTTATTGCAGAAATGTGAGTTGCAGAATTTTTTGTAAGTATCAAAATGTGAGTTGGATTGATGGGACATGTGATCGGTTGCGAATCTGCAAGTACAGGGATGTGATGCCTCACTTCTGCTGGACGCCACACCCACTTTCAAGAGCGAGAAGCATGCACCTCAGAATAATAACTCGTTGAGAGGCTTTCATGTGATCGACCACATCAAGGCGGCAGTGGAGAAAGCTTGCCCCAAGACTGTCTCATGTGCTGATATTTTGACACTTGCAGCGTTGGACGCTGTTGTTGCGGTAAGGAGCTGCTGCTGCTACTGATCTCCCGTGATATGGTCAATTTATTGGCGGATAGTCATGAGAGTCGAGACCACTCTTATAGATGTAGAATCAGCATGTATGTAAAAGTGCAACCGTTCTGAACAGCTCGGTCAGTGCTGTGTGAGGAGTTATGCAGGCTGGAGGTGCTGGCTGGCCAGTTGCTCTGGGAAGGCGCGATAGCACCACCTCTGCCTTCGCAGCAGCTGCAGCGTTTCTCCCTACCCCAGATATGGACTTACCGGCGCTAATTCAGAACTTTGCCAGGGCCGGCTTTAGCACCGAAGAAATGATAATCCTCTCAGGTACAAGTTTCTGATAAATCCCGTAGTCTACTCATTTGGCGTGTCGATCACATCCTTTTCACATGAGTATGGGGGTCACATAGTACGAGGCGGTACTGAAATTGCTTTTCTTGACATTGAGACGCTGCCAAATTCCAATCTACTGCTGCAGGTGCCCACACAATCGGGCGAGCAAGATGTGCATCAATCGAAGCGCGTTTATATCCCACACCCGAGGCGGACATCAACAAGTCGTTCCTGAAGAAGCTCCAGAAGAATTGCCCCAAAAACGGCAACGTCTCCGTTCTCAACAACTTCGACCATACCACTCCCGACTTGTTCGACAATGCGTACTATCGGAATCTGCAGCAGGGAAAAGGGCTGTTGCACTCGGACCAGGCGCTGTTCAGCACGAAGGGCTCCAATGTGGCCACAGTGAACCTGTTGGCCAGCGCCTCTGGGAATTTCCTTGGGGATTTTGCAGGCGCGATGATAAAGCTGGACGACATCAGTCCTCTCACCGGCAAGCAGGGTCAGATTCGAGTGAATTGTCACAAAGTCAACAGCCATGCTATCAGCGAGATGGATTCTACCGATATCGACACATTGATTGCATTGGAGTAGTAATGCAGCGTGCGATCTGCACTGACTGATCCATCTTTTAAAAGGGTTCAACATGCTCTGAACACTTACTTGGCCAGAGTGACTGCTACAGCTTCTTTGCAGATCCAGTTTAGTGCCATTTCAATATCAAATTGCAAACTTTTTTTTGTAGCAGTACATTTTCCCCCAGTCCTGCAAGAGTCTGCGTCGGATACATTCATTCACTCTTTTTGTATGTGATTGAAGAAGTGGAACAGAAGGTAGCTAGCTGATCGAGTGTGTTTGAAAACTTACAAACTAACTCAGAGCATCTGCAGTACTGGTGGTGCTCAGTATGTATGTGGCCCTGCAAAAATCTTTCTCACATCCAAGTTTAGTTCTTTTCTTTTCTCCAACCCCATCCATAAAACTAAAATTTGAGACTGCAAATGGGTGGGAGACTAGTAATAGCAAACCCTCCTGGACGAATCAATCCAGTACCCTTATCAACAGCAGGTGTTGTTAACCTTTGCTGTGCCTTCTACCAGCCTCAGCAATCAAACCAATACCCAATCAACAGCAGCCGGTAAAGCTTTGCTGTGCCTTTCACCAGCTGGAGTTAAAGTTTTGCTGTTCCTTTTACCAGCCTTATCAGCATCACGTGCAAAGATGCTGGGCCAAAACCATTTTGCTGAGACATGTTTCGACTTTTCTTCATTCAATTTTCTTTGGCAAGGCCACCCACATACTGAGTGTGAGTGGCGCTACTCTTAGTTCTCAATTTCATCTTTCAATTGCCATGCCAGCCAACAGCCCATCAAATTATTCTTAAAGTACCCAAAACACGAAAATCAAAAGTCGGGATGGAAATGGTGCACAGGAAAAGAAGGAAGAGGAGACCAATAAACTGGTTTTCTTCTCACCTAAAGTGGTTCTCACATAAGTTTCACTGGCAATTTTGGATTTGCATCACCTGCTCCTTCATTGCTGCTCATATTCTTCATTAATTCTTCACATCTTGTTACAATACAAGCTTGCAAAACTTGTGAACTGATTGATATCCAATTTCACTAAATAGTACCCATTTTCACTCACTTGACAGCCACACTCGTTGAAATGGGGGGGATGAACCCAAAGGAGTACACAGCTCAAGTTTGCTCATTTTGAAGATTGATTGGAGTACCATTGAAAATGTTACAAAAACAATGTCAATAGGAAAATGACAAGTAAAATGTGATTGCCCTCGGGCTTCAACATACTATATGACACAGTTCCAGAATTCAATGTCATCATTTTCCTCCCGAAATCTCTCACCCCAGTTTAATAAATTATATGTAGTGTAATCACTTACCTTGAATATGATTGACCCAGAATCAAGTTGATCTCATATAATAAACTTTGTATTCAACATACAAAACAACAAAATGGCTCATACAAATTTTGTTAAAAAATTATATTCTTAATTAAAATGGACCCTTCATAAATTTGATAGCCTTAACTTTGAAAATCATAACTGAATTATGCTTATTCAATTAATTTCTTAATAAAAACTTTAAAATAAAATGACTTCCAAATAACATTAAGGAAAAAAAATTCTTAAATTATGTTTCAAAATTTTTTTTTTAACTAAAAAATTTAAAGAAAGGAATCAACTTTACATTTTTGAAATTTTTTTAAAATGTAATGATTAGAAACATCAAAATACACAATATATTTAATATTATTAAAATTTTAAAAATTATGAAACCTAATAAATATACTCATTACAAAAATTATAAAAATATTTATTTAAGTGTTTTCTATGATTTTTCAAAGTTTGATGGGTCTAAGAAAGAAATCAAGGTGTGACAATTCCTAGTGGTACCACCCAAAAAAACTCTTACCCTTTTCAAGTTTTCACATTGATATTGCCCGCAAATTTAATATGTTCAAAATTATGTTTTAAATATTTGAATTGAATTTTCCTAAGCTTGATGAAAAGATGTCAACAACAATTACCACACGTTTGACTTACATGCCCAAAATAAAGATGTTTCCCAAGAGTTGTGATAATTTGAAACATAATAAACAAATCGTCAAAACACAATTTGAAGAGATAAATCATGTCCAATCAAAACCTTGATAAAACATTGGACAATTCTTCACAAAGGTTATTAAAAAATCAACTCATATGTTCATTTTCATCATTTTGCCAAGGGCTTATGAGGCTACAAAAATTGTGGGATACCAAAATGTCCCAAATTTGAAAGTGTGACTTCAAGAATTTCAAAAACTTCTCATTTGAATGAATAACCTTCATGGAGACCTACATAATAAGATAAGAGTTATTTTTAAAGTCACATGGCTTTGGGCTTCGCCCTCTCATGTTGAATTTTGAAATATCTTTACAATCATTTGAATAAAGGACCAACATTCAAAACTTAGCATGAACTTTTTTGTCCCAAACACACAAAACTTTTGAAAGATGAAAACTAAACATAAAGACACGAAACTTTAAAGTTGAGACATTGCACACATTCTCTCGCCTCCAAATCACATGTTACAATAATACAATGCACAAAAATCAGCTTCACATTGCAACACAATCATTGCACACACAAATTTCAGAAAACATAACAAGATAATAGAACAAAAATTGAATGGAATCAGCAAAATTGCACATACACAAACACACACACACATCATTGGACCTTGTTGGACAACCTCAAAAGATAATGAAACCAAATTGTAGACCTTGTTGGGACGCGTGCAAATCACAAAGATGCACACAATCATTGCACACATACCCTTCCCCCCTCACTAGACCTTGCCAAAAACCCTCCAAAATGCAATGAAACCCTACAAATTACAAAGGAGACCTTGCTAGAAAGCCTCCAAATTGTAATGCTTCATGCAAACCAAATTGCATCACCAAATGTAACCTTGTTGGAAAACCTCCAAATCAAAAACCTTCACACACCAAATTGCATCATTAGACCTTGTTGGAATCACAAAGCTTCACCTCCAAAGTAGTGCATGGATTTTGCAATGGGTAGCACAAATTGGCATCAAACGTAGATGACCTTGAGTTTGAGAGCAAAAACAAGTTTCATGCCTTTTTTAATTGCATTGTAAAATTTTGATGCTATCCATTGCAAAAAGCCCATGTATTGCCAAAACACAAGTTTATAATAGTAAGTGTAAAGGACTCTATGGATAATTCTGATATATTAGAAGGATATAAATGCTTCCTTTGTGGGCTTGAAAAAACCTGGGTATTTTCTTACTTGGGAGCAAGTTGCTGAATTCACCACCCGTGCAAGTGCTTTGAAGGACGACAATATGGTTGTTCACCAGTTGTTTGATGCTTGATTGAATGACGGTTCTTGAGTTTTTCCCTGATTTCATTGGTTCACAGGACCTAAGTAACATGGTTAGCCGAGCTCAAAACCTTCAACTTTGAAAAGGTTAGTTGATACTAGTTCAATATGGACCAGGAGAGATTCTCCATTAATTATGCATGGTACTTAGAAACCCGAATGACAGCTCAATAGTAATTGAAAAACACTATCATAAAAAAAAGATGAGCCTAGAGATCAAGAATCCTAAAGAAAATGTGACTACATCAATGAAGTTCTCTTTGAGCAAATAAGGACTCAGGAAAAAAAAAATCTCAGATGGGAAGTCATACTCATCTTACATTACAAAAGCCTGCTCTTACTAAATTCTCTAAGATTTCCAAAAGCTATGAAAATTGGGAAACAACTGTTACAACCACCTATCATGTAATCCATTTTTGAAGTTTCAGATATCATCTCCAAGTCCAAAAACTGTCATCAAGAGCTACACTATTTGAGCTGCAGTGTTAAGCTTTTCAGCCAATGTGAGCTGTGTGCGTGTCAAATTTGCCAGATACAATACCAACAATACATCCTGCAAAAAAATTCACAAGACACCACAACAATGGAGTTCAAATCAGATATGTCATCATACTGTCATGTATGCTTGCCCTGCTTTTATCAACCAGTTGCTCAAGCCTCATTGCTTGCTGCTATCTCTGCTGGGGGAGTGATACTATTGTTGCAGTTTTGGAATTATGTGATCTGAAGACCAGATTGGTTGAAACAAATAAATAATGCAGTGGGTTTTCAATGGGGTGACTAGCTTTCTTTCATCTTAAACCTAAAACTTGATCTGCACACATGAGATGATTAGATGATCTGTGAAACTGCAAGCTATAATGTAATCAGCTGGAAGGGATGAGGTAACTGGCAGATAAACAAGTTGCAGAGGGGGTATCACAAGATCTACAGATTTGTAAAGCAGGTGCAAAGAAAGGCAGCTTAAAGGAAAGAAGCATACCTGTACACTGTCATTGAAGAGTTTGTCAAAGGCATCAGAGTTGACCCTGGGAACTGATGCAATTGTGTCAGCCAGATACCTGCCAATTGCATTATCTGGTGGCAATCGGCCCTCCTGTACACAACATAAAGGACCTGTTAGGCCAGTACACAGTGCCTATCATGAGACAACTGGACAAGTTAGTGAGTATCCTCATAAATATATTGATGACACGGAAGATGTCTTAATCAAAGTTTGTGTCACATTTCAGAAGAAATGGGAAGACTTAATCATGATGTTGGCTAGCACTCAAGAGGCACATGAGGTTGCACAAGGGCAGGAAGAAAGTGAGATGACATGGTTTTCTCTCAGGAACTTACAATCACATCATCAACATATCTGGAGACAGTCTCAATCATGTCTTGCAGCCGCTCTATTGTTCCTTCCAGTCCTTCCAGATCATTTGGCAGCTTGTCCACAACCGTCTTCTTCAGCACATCAACTGAAAATAATACCAAGCCCATTTACTTTTAAGCAAATTTGCCAACAACAAAAAACACTCAAAAGGACCCAGACAGATCATCCTCCTGACAAGCTGCACAGAACTTATCACCATCCTCCCTCTATATTTTCCCCCTCTTTCCATCACATAAGATTCCATTTTCCATCACCTGAAACTAATACCCTTGTCCTAAAAAGCAGCGCACATTGACAGTGCTTGGCCTAGTCAAGAAATTTTGCACAAACTCAGCACCAATGCTACCTTTGAATTGCAATTTACAAGACTCAAAAAGAAATTATGGACATCTGTGAGTGAAATCAAGGAACAGGAGGAAAGGAAAACATACATCCCACTCTTTCAGCCTCAACCATCCGCAAGTCAAGCTGGATTTCATGAAATTGGGCTGCAAGTGGTCGATCCCCAAGCGTAAGAGGGGTTGAGACATATGCCTTGATGTTTGCTTGGTCATCTGTAAAGGCTGTGTCTACAGTCAAGTGAATTGGATTTTGAACTTCTCTTCCATAAAATTCTTGGATCAGTGCATCACTTGCACTTACACCAGAACCTGTTGAATACCTGCAAAACAACCAGCAAACCACCTGATTGGCAATCTTCTTACCTCATCAATAATCGGCCTGAAGATGCTGAAAATACACAAGCATGAAATCATACAGAAGAAATCAGATGTGGAAACACAACTCTATCTTCCACCAGAAAATTCTGAAACCATAAGAAGAATGGGAGATCTCCAACTATACTGAGAAGAACTTGACAGTCAGCCCTTGATCACAAGAAAACACAAAGGAACGCAATCAATGACAGTCATAAGCAGTGACACCATAGAAAAACCTTCAAACCCATCCATTCATCAGCTGGTTAGAGATGGCACCAATGACACAAAAAATGAAATGCATACCAGCCAATAATGACTTCTTTGGAGTTGACACGCTGATGCAGCTCAAACATGGTGCGATGGTAGTCAATGTCCACTGCCACCTGCAAATTTGCAAAACCACAGTGCGAAAGCTTCAAAACATGATGAATTGATCCTCAGAGAAGCAATCCAGTCCAATTCTTTCTTCAAGCTACCGCCTTGAGGCATAAATGAGAGAGTGACAAATATGTTAAGAAATTCTACATCTCTCAGAGATTGCAGACAAGAAATCTCCACAACAACAGTTTCCAGATACTACTACAACACATTTGATGTGTAAGAAAAGATGGTTCTTCTTCACCTTCAATCCTCCTTTGTATACACAACAGCAAACTCTGTTGTTGACAGTCTCAGGAAACAAAACCTTAGCAGAGAAAATAAGTACAAACGAAAGACTTTGCAAACCTCACTTCAGGAGAGAAGCTAAGTACAGAAGAAAGCTTTTGCAAACCTCACTTCGGCAGAGAAGCCTTTGCAAACCTCACTTCGGCAGAGAAGCCTTTGCAAACCTCAGTCAAGAAGCAGTTGCAAACCCCAGCAGAGAAGAAGGAGGGTACAGAATGCTATGCAAATCCTCAGAACAGAAAGAAGCACTTAAGCCTTTGCACAGAACCTCAGCAAAGAAACAAGTCCAGATAGAAAGCTTTGCAGCAAACCTCAGCAGAGAAGAAGGCACAGAAAGCAAAAGCTCATGGATTCTTTTGCAGAGAGAGATCAAAACAAAAACATCGCTCAATAAGAGGAAGGGAAGGTCATCAGACACAGAGAGAGAGAGAGAGAGAGATGTGTCGAGCGAGAGAGAGGGGGGTGTGGGGGAGAGAGAGAACCTGGTCCAAGGACTCGTTGTGAGGAACAGCGTAAGAGTTGCGGATCTCGATGGTGCCATCGGAAGAGAGCGATCCTAGCAGCGTGCCGATGACGCGCTCCTGCTGATCGTTGCGACGGATGAAGGAATCGCAGATGTTGAAGAGCACAGTCGGGTGCAGCTTCCCGACAACCCCCGTCGGTCCGGACGGCAAATGCAGCACCGTACTTCCCATCATCGTCGCCATAATCCCTCACACAACAATCCTCTCCTCTCTATCTCTCTCTTAAATCTTTCTCTCGTGTGTCTCTATCTGAGAGAGAGCGACAGAGAGGGCTAGAGAGAGAGAGGAAGCGGAAATGTGCAGCGGAAACGCGGAGAAGACGACTTCCGAACCAGTTCTAGGTCTGGAAGGCGGACATCTTAGGTTCGGCAAAAGAAGAATAAGCGCTTGTCCTTGTTGCCGAACCATTTTTAGGTCTGGAATCAGGTCCTTTTAGGTTTGGAAGAAGGAAAAATCCTGCTACTGATATTGTTGGACCCTTCTTGCGCTCCTTTCCTTGCAGAGAGGGAGAGCAAGGGAGAGAGAGATAGTGATCGAGAAATTACTCGTGCTTGCTTGGCTGTGAATCTCGTCTGTAGAATCCTTTTGAGATCTTGTTGGTTTTGTGGTGGTTTCTTCTTGCATGCGCGGCGGAAGAAGCTTGGTGCTGAGGAGGAGATGAGCTATGCGGCGTTCAAGATGGTGCATTCGCCCACGGGAGTGGAGCATTGTGCAGCGGCATACCTGACCCACACTGCAGGACATTTGGACACAACCGACATTGCGTCGTTCGGGCCTCTTGAGTTCGGGTACTGGGGTGGTGGTGGTGTTTCTGCTACGCCCAAGGAAGGGGGAGGAGGAGGATCCGGAAGCGGTGGCTTGCCACCGAACCTTGTCGTCGCCAAAGCCAATTTGCTGGAGGTTTACCATGTTCGGGTGCTGCTGGAAGGGGATGAGAGGACGAGTAGTGGTGGTGGCAGCAGCAACAACAATGGCAGCGGCGCTTCTTCTGTGGCTACTGCTGGTGCTATTCATGGCACACTGGGAAAGACTGAGGTAGTAGCGGCTCGAGGTAGTAGTCTCCCGGCTGCCGTCTCTTCCGTCAAGCTCGAACTCGCTTGCTCTTACAGGTTTGGTTTTCGGAAATCTCCCTCCCGGAAGGTTTGAAATGCAGCATAGCAAAGCAAAGATAAAGCAAATCATATTCTTCGCTGCTGGGAGCAAGCAAGCATTTCGCAGCTCTTGCCGCTCTTGGTAGTTAGGGTTTGTAGTTTTAGGGTTGTAGAGGTTCGCAAGCAAGCAAAGCTCCGAGGAGTCTCCTGAGAAATACTCCTCCAATAAGAGTTTCACAGTATCCAGGAAGAATCTCTTCTTGCCACCACCCATGATGATGCCTCTTTTGATGAGGTTTTCTGGGGGTTTTGATCTCTCTCTACAGGCAGGATTTGGGAGGTTTTGTGAGGTTCTTTATGACCTGAGCCATTGTTTCTGTTTGTATAGACTGCATGGAAATGTGGAGAGCTTGGCAGTCTTGTCACATCGACGAGAAGAATGCCGGAGGCGCCGTGATGCCATTGTGCTGGCTTTCCGAGATGCAAAGATTGCAGTTCTTGAATTTGATGACTCCACCCATGGTCTTCGTGCAAGGTAAAGTGCCTAATACAGTGAGGAGACTCCATTGTTTCTCTATTGTCTCTTGGCCCACACAAACTAACATTTTGCTCTCAGTCGTAAAAGACAGAGTTTTGGGTCAAGAAAGGTTCAGGGTTTTCTTTACGAGAAAACCTTCGTTCAACAATAACTAAAAAATTCTGAATCTTTTGATGTTGTGCTGCCAATACTATTGGGCAGCAGCTCCTTGCATTACTTTGAGGGTCCAGAATGGCAACACCTGAAACGAGGTCGAGAGAGCTTTCCTTGTGGGCCAATAGTGCGAGCTGACACACAGGGCCGTTGTGCTGGTGTTCTGGTGTACACATGTCAGATGGTCATTTTGAAGGCCTCCCAGGTCAGTAGTGCCGATCCCATGTCTGGCTCAAACTGATTGTATTGGGGGTCAGGAATGTCTTGTGCTTCAAAGAGGTTGCAATTATGTTTGATCATAAGAATGAAAGCATTGTATTGACCCAACACTCAGTGGCATGAAAGGGAAGTCATGCCAATGTGGTTGTTGGTCCTACTACAGATCTGTGAGTTACATTGTTGTCAGTCCTGGAAATGGAACAGGAACTTGGGACACAATGTTTTGAGCAGATCAAATATACTCTGTTTACTTACACCCACTGTTGGGAACTTATAGAATCAATGGGGATGTAATGTCAGCTAGTCACTGCCATTCACAATGAGGTGTATGTTGTCATTTTTTCCTTGCAACTTGTCTGGGATAACTGCTGAATATTTGGGGGCCCCCAATTGACCTGGAATTATGGAGTCGCAGGTAGGTTATGGACTTGGGGAAGAGGAAGAAGGACCCAACCTTGGAGGCATAATCTGTGCTCACATTGAGTCATCATATGTCGTGAGCCTCCGTGATCTGGATATGAAATTTGTGAAGGACTTTGTATTTCTACATGGCAAGCCATCACTCCCTACCCACTGTTGACTTTGATATTGCTTTCATAACTCCAGGATCCTTGCTTTTTATCAGTTTGGTCCAGTATCACAGACTACCTCTCTGTGCAATCTTCAATCACTCTCTGTGCACATCAGTGCAGTGCAGAATCTGTAAATCTGGAAGCAAATTGATGTTATATAAGCATCTTGTCCAGCAGTTATGTGAAGGACTTGTGTGGGTAGGAATGTTGTCTTCTTCTCAAAGTTTGACATTTCTGAACTCAATGTGTTAATAGTTCTTACTAATCATCTGGATGCCGATGGAGCAGTGTGACTCCAATGTGTTGAATATTCACAGATCTGGCAAATAATGTGTGCTGTGCAGGTTACACAGAGCCAGTTGTTGTGGTGCTTCATGAGAAAGAGCCTACATGGGCAGGACGGGTGGCAGTAAGGCGGCACACATGTGCCATTACTGCACTCAGTATCAATACCACACTGAAGCAGCATCCTCTCATCTGGTCTGCTACTGTATGTGTGCTCCTTTTTTATGTGCCTCCTTAAGAGCTGATGTGCTATTTCTTTTTGATAGAGATAATTGCACAAAAGGAACCCAATGGATAGCGTTTGGACCTGAGAATTGCACTATAACAACTCAACAGCTTACATGTGCAATCTGTTGTTATGATACAGAATCTGCCTTATGATGCCTACAAGCTCTTGGCTGTTCCCTCTCCTATTGGTGGTGTGCTTGTGCTGTGTGCAAACACGATACACTACCACAGTCAGGTACTGCCCTTACAACCTGGGATCTGGCCCTTTCACTTGTTGCAAAGATTTCCATTAGTGCTTTTTGTTCGCTGCAAAATGTCTAAATGCCAGTCTTTTTTTCCAGCTATGTTTACTTCTATTTCAAGCTGAAAGTCCTTTTCATGAATGTTTTCTGAGAAGCATTATGCACTTGCAGTTAACATTTGTGATGTGGATACCTATGTTTACTGGATGCAGTCCACTTCGTGTGCACTTGCTCTGAATGAATTTGCGGTTGCACCAGAAGGCAGGTCAGTATTGGGAACTGATTGTCCAGTTATCTGCTTGTGACACAAAGGGCTATTGAGTAGGTAACGCCAGCCTGAAACAAAAAGTAGAAGCTTTAGCAAAGAAGAGAAGCCTGAAGTGGGCTCTGATTTTGCCTTTGGGGTTGCACAGTCCAGACTTTCCAAAATCCAAAATAACGGTAGAGCTTGACACTGCTCATGCCGCGTGGGTGTCACATGATGTTGCTCTCCTATCAACAAAGACTGGCAACTTACTTCTTCTTTCTCTTGTATATGATGGAAGGTGTGGTGGCAACCCTTCTTATCCTGTCTTGTTTGTGACTTATGTGCATTGTTATTGTGACCAGAAACAGGACTAAAATGAGGCATTTGGGGTTACACAACCCTGTAATGCTATATTGTCTTGTCATGGGACTGTATGTTGAGGGTCTTGATGGTGATAGTGCTAAAAGAATAGAAGACCTTGGTTTTCTCAGTCTTTAACTCTTATAGCAGATTCTGTCACTGACCATTTTTGTTACAACTATTGAGAGTATGAATGGGGATGCTGTTGGTGATGCAGGTCTGTGCAGAATTTAGAGCTTTCTAGATCAAAGGCCTCAGTTTTGGCCTCTGTAAGCATGTGCACCTCTCTCCTGTTACTTGGAATCATGATGTGCTACTCATTGCAAGCAGAAGAGCTATTGGCTCTTTGACTATCTTTATACAACCACAATTTTTGTAGATCTCTTGATGATTTGATACAAAAAAATTTCCATGGAGGATTTGGGATGCTCAAAAGAATTGTGTAGCAAGGGATGTGTTGCAGCTTTCCCTATGGCATTAGCTGTTGCTTTTCCACCCTTTCGTTGATCTTCTTCAGAATGATCTTCCTGAAAACTCCTTTTCAGGTGGCAGTTTTATGGCAAGTCCATATGGTGTCCACAGTCTTATGAATGTGCTCTGGATGGGCTGTGTGCAACTCACTGTGTTTGAGGATGGTCAGGGAGTGGCAGTGCAGTTCTCTATACTTGTGGGTTCTGACAAAACAGAGTTTTCACCACTTTGTGTGTGTGTCTGTTTGTGTGAAGTGTATGTGCATGGTGGGTGATAAGTGTTTTTTTCTTGGGAGTCGGCTTGCGGATAGCCTCCTGGTGCAATACACAGCAGGGAATGCATCAGCAGGAACCCCAGGTTTCAGTTACAAGCCTGGTAAAGAGGAGGTGGGGATTGTTTCCAATCTCTGTTACCATAGGTATCAAAGGGAGTCTGGGTATTACATTGGCTGAATCCTCCTGATGGCTGACCTCATCAAAGAATCAAACTGCTCTCTGGAGATTTTCTGCACTGCATCTTTTGTGCTTCAGACTTTGTAGACACTGTTGAGGACTTAACTCTTTGTAATCTTGTTATTCTTCAAGCAGGGTGACATCGAAGGGGATATCTCAGTTCCAGCGGCAAAGAGGCTAAAACGAGCAGCCTCTGATCCTGTTCAGGAAGGCGTGAGTGCGGAAGAGATGTCACTTTACTATTCCTCTCCGACCTCATCTGATACTTCCCAGGTACTGAACTGTTAGGCTATTATCTCTGAGCTTGCATGCACAGGCAGAGTTCTGTATTCAATTGGTAGTTGTGCTGAGGTAACTTTCTATCACTTCTGATTCTAGCTTGATGCTTTTGGAAATTTATATATTGTGGCTGGAATGGCAAACTTATGATGCAGAAAAAGACCTTCTCCTTTGCGGTGAGGGATTCATTAGTGAACATTGGTCCTCTGAGAGACCTTGCTTATGGACTGCGTTCAAATGCAGACGCAGGTGCTTCTGGACTCAGCAAGCAGAGCAACTATGAGCTGGTGGGTGGGCCACATACTCTGCCCTCTTCATCTTAATTTTGACACTGGATGCTGGTTCTTGGGAATTTTAGTTTTCTCCACATCATTGACATGAATAGACAGGTCTCAATTAGTCAATCTTCTTGCAGATGTTTGTGCCTTCTTAAAGCCTCTCTTTCTTTTTATTGTTCTTTATGAACCTTCAGAGTTTCTCTCCTGCTGTCAGTCATCTGGAAGCCTAGTTTGTGTCCTGTTCCATGCTACTTGGATGTGTTTCTTGCAAACCTTGATTGCACATAGCACAATCCTTGATGTCTGCAACCACCACCACTGTATCCTTTTTCCAGACTTTCAATCTGGCATAATTCTGCAGGTGGCTTGCTCTGGTCATGGAAAGAATGGGAGTCTATCTGTGCTACATCAATCAATACGTCCTGATCTCATCACAGAGGTAGGCATTCCTATGATCACTGGGTGGCAAAGTTTGACCAGTAATGTTTCTTACATCAAGAGTATAGTATGCTGGGGTATTCTGCAAGTAATACCTAGCATCTGGACTTTGAGATCGATGTGCAAGAGATGGATGATGGAGGAATCGTTTTAGAATGAGAGGTTTGTGGGGGTGCACACTGTGTTCTATGTTGCTCATTTGTATGACAATGTGCATGACTTGCAGGTTGAGCTCCCAGGGTGTACTGGGATCTGGACTGTCTACCACAAGGCACAGAGAGATTCTGCATCTGACGTTGATTTGGTGACTTCTAAAGATGAGGAGTTCCATGCTTACCTCATTATTAGTTTGGGTTCTCGAACCATGGTAAGATGTCCTGCATATAGATGTCCTGGATATTAGTTCCTGTGACTTCTTATCACATTGCAAGCACCCTTCCAGTTTACACTATGCCGAGAAGCAGTTTTCTGAGTTGCTGGATGGTCCATTCTCTTATCTGTCTCATAGGCAGTTTCGGCAGGTGCTTGAAACAGGAGACACCTTGGGAGAGGTCACTGAGTCAGTTGAGTACTACACAGAGGGAGGGACCATCATTGCTGGCAATTTATTTGGCAGGTAGGTAGACAAAAATGATCATTTACTAAAAACAGTCGGGTCCAATTCTGGGTTTGTTCATGAGCTCACTTTGAGGGCTGACAATAAAATGAACTTGGATGGCGCACCACAGTTGTTGGTGCCATAGAATGCTGGAAGTTGTTGCAGGCTGCATACCCAAGTTCAAATCTTCAAGGATTTATTCCAGGAGTTGTGGGGGCCAGTGGTTCCCATAGATATATTTATACTGTGGAGAGGGTGTAGGCACTGTGTAGTGCAGGTATTTGATAGAGGATTACGACTTCTGGATGGAGCCATTCAGATGCAAGAGCTGCTCATTGAAAGGCCAGAGGCTGAGACAAATGGAAGTGTTCCTTCAACCGGTAATCTGGTGGTCGGAGCAGCTATTGCAGACCCATTTGTTGTATTGAAGATGGCAGATGGTGCTTTACAGCTAGTTGTGGGAGGTATATTTTCATCATTCATGTTCTCCCTTTGTGGTTGTTCTGTGGAGACAGGCTGCACATTGTTATAGAAAGAAAGGGTACTAATGTCTTGCAAAGCTCCCTGAGGACATGGGAGAATGTCAGTGGAAATGGCACACTTGCATGCTATGTCATGTTTGAACTGTTAGATATGCACAAATACTTTTCTTTGTTTTGGTCTCATAATATCATGTGGCAAATGGGTTATTGGCAACAGATCCAGCAACTTCCACAATGACAATTTCTTCACCATCCAGTTTTGCCTCCAATACAGACCTGATAACAGCTTTTTCACTTTATCAAGACAAAGGTCCTTATTGTTGGTTGCGAAGGGCATGCAAAGATTCTTCTGAGAGAAGTCAATTGTCTACTGCTCCTGATCAGGGTAAAGTGTTCTGCGTCATCTGTCGTCAAACTGGGAGACTGGAGATTTATGAGCTCCCACATGTGACATGTGTCTTCAGTGTTGAGAACTTCAACTATGGGATGTCTGTGCTTTGGGATAACAAGGTGTCTGAGAAGAGAGTGTCTTCAAATGCGGCATTGCGAGATGGGGCAGAGGAGGATGAGACAGCTGGTGAAGATATGTTACGGGACACTGCATCTCAGCTACTTGTTACTCAAGTGTGCTTTGAACGCTGGGGTGAAAAGTTCGGCCGCCCGTTCCTGCTTGCAACTCTTTCTGATGGGACAATGCTGTGTTATCATGCTTTCTGCTATGAAGTTCCTGAAACTGGTGATGCATTGGAGTATGCAGACTCAATCGGGAGGGGCAATGCCAAAGAAACCCCTAGGCTTGGAAACCTGCGGTTTGTGCGTATGCCAATTGATTGGGTTAGTGGGGAGGATGAAGGGGTTGGAGAGAAGAACCCTACCCTCCAATTTTATCCTTTCAGAAATGTGGGTTCTATGTCTGGTGTTTTCGTGACAGGATCAAGACCAGCTTGGCTCATGATCTGTCGGCAAAGAATTCGATGTCACCCTCAGGTGAGCTGAAGTTCTCAGATTTGAAGGCTGCATGTATATGGCACTTCCTAACAGCTAGCCACACTTATCATAGAAGCCACAGAATGAGACACAATTTTCCACCCACATGAGAAATCCCTGCAGTCTCTTTTGTCATAATAGTTGTTGGTCAAAATGCAATCATCTCTACAAGTCATTGAGAAGATTGCTCATGGGATGGAATATGTTGAAAACAATAGCTCAGTCCAATCTAGGTCTTAACTAGAAACTGAGTACAGATTTCTGTAACATCCATAATTGGCTGTGAAATGGCAGTTCTGTGATGGAGCCATACTGGGTTTCACTCCTCTACACAATGTAAATTGCACACATGGCTTTATCTACGTCACAGCAGAGGTTCTTATCTCCACCCCTCTTTTGCACTAAGATAGTTCTTCCATGTATAGACAATTGTCTTGTAGCTGAATTAGTGCATTCTCTGAAAACTTTTGTTGATTAGATACAGATGCTGTCCTTCCTTGTGATCAATTAGGTGGATTGATTGTGCAGGGACTCCTGAAGATCTGTCAACTACCATCACTTCTCTTTTATGATAATGACTGGGCAGTTCAGAAGGTGTGAATTATCACTTCTTGTTTTGCATTTCGTATCTGAGAACTTCAAAGATGATGATGACTTGTCTGAAGCTCAGTGATCTTGTTACCTCAGTTCCTAGGCTCTGTAAAGATGATTATGATTCTTGAATTTTGTGGGTGAGGTCCCAAATTGCCAACAAAAGAATGTAGCTGAATGATGCTAAACTGTGGTATCATTTTGGTGTTTCAGATTCCACTCCGTGGTACCCCTCATCAAGTTACATATCATCCAGATGTGAATCTGTATGCCCTTATCATGTCCACTCCTGTAAGTGTCACTGTGTTGCCATTCCACACAAGTTTCATTGTTTTTTGCTTTGTGTCAATAATTTGGTACCTTTGTTTCCATGGTTATTTGCACTAGTCTTTTTGAGCCTAACAATGAACAAAAAGCTTGATGTGCTGCTATGTGCAACCAGTGAACCTTAATGTACTCTCTATTGACTGCCAGTCTGCATTAGTATGTCTTACTGGTTTTTGGAGCATGATTGTTGGAACATAGGACTGTTGAATAGAAGCTTTAATTCAACGTTGGCTGGCTTGTGGGGGCAGTCATCCTGGTCAGCATCTCAAGTTATGGCTGGTGAAGCTTCAAGTGGAAACTATACTGATCAGCAAACTGAGGAGTCACTGGCAGAGGATGGACAGAAACTTGTGACATCAGAAGAATTTGAAGTCAGAATTATTGAGCCAGCCCAGCCAGGGAGTGACTGGGAGACCAAAGCCAGTATCAAGATGCACATGACAGAAAATGCCCTTACTGTTCGCATTGTTAACATACGGGTGGGTCTGTCTGTCTGTCTACCTCTATATGTGCCTGTCTGCTCTGTGTACTTGAACATAATTGTCTTAATGACATGGAGACAAATGAGAACATTGCCTCTTTTTGAAACCTTTTTGTAGTGTACTGCATCCACAGGGAAGCATCAACACATGCCCCATTTCTCAAGTTTTGAGGCTAATCCTAATGCTGTAGCTTTCCTTGGGGTTAGTTTTCAGGTAAATGATACACAAATGGAGATGCTTGTTGGATTAGATTCCAGAGGGAAAGGTACAGACCAGGAGGAATGCTCTTGTTTTGAAAGTAATTGCTAACAGAAGTGGTGACAGAATGTCAGGACACACATGTTTGTATAATTGGAAGGTTTGTGGAACATTGTGGTTTGAGCATCTGTGGGTGTTCAACTAAGTTAGCAGTGATGTGTGTGTGTACTACCCAACAGAACATAATGACAGATCAGACACAAACCATGCTTGCCATAGGTACTGCCTATGTGCAAGGGGAGGATGTTGCTGCAAAAGGGCGCATCATACTTGTCTCAGTTGGCCAGGGTACCAATGATCCGTCTACATGGGTATGTTTACATCAGTACTGCCATTGTAGAAATATTCCTCACACTAGTGCTGTTATTACTAGCTTTGTTCTCTTGCAATACACTGTGTTGTATAGTTTTCATCCTTGTTCATTGAAACCCCCGTCTAATAGGGCAATATAATCTGCCGGGACAATCAGAAATCTGGCACAAGGTAGTAGAGAGAAAGAATCTGTTCTATTGCACACTTTTGCCTTTGGTCCAACACAAACAAGGATTTCCATCATTTGTGCAGGCAAGAGAGGTTTACTCAAAGGAGCTTAAGGGTGCCATATCAGCAATTGCATCACTACAGGGCCATCTTCTTATTGCAATAGGCCCCAAAATCATTCTTCACACATGGAATGGATCAGAACTCAATGGTGCTGCATTCTTTGATGCCCCTCTCTATGTTGTGAGCCTCAATATTGTAAGTTCTCACTTGCCCCTGAAATATATTCAATGGTGTCAGACATGAATTCTAATATGCAATATGTTCTTCTGTGAGGTTCTCGCACTTCATAAGCAGATTGAAGACTTTCAACCTCCATTATGTCATTCCAGGTGAAGAATTTTGTGCTGTTTGGTGACATCCATAAAAGTATCTACTTCCTGTGCTGGAAAGAGGATGGTGCCCAGCTTACGTTGCTGGCCAAAGACTTTGGGGCACTGGACTGCTATACAACAGAATTTTTAATTGATGGAAGTACACTAAGTCTGCTGGTGTCGGACAGTCACAAGAATCTTCAGGTAAGGCTCAGACTATTTCATGCTACAAATTCCATGTGTACTGGTTTTTTGGCCATCATTTACTGATGCCAAGAAAGTGAGATGCTTCAAAGAGTTTGCTGGTGGAAGTTTTGGTGGTAGCATGTTCCTCAGAAAAGGTGCAGTGCTTGAGTAAGACATGGACATAAAGAAAATAGGGAATGCTGATAAGGACTAGTGGCAATGGCAGATCTTTTCCTATGCTCCAAAAAGTGTGGAAAGCTGGAAGGGCCAGAAGCTGCTCCCAAGAGCAGAATTCCACTTGGGTGCACATGTAGCCAAGTTCCTTCGGTTGCAAATGCTCCCAACTGCAAGCACTGCACGGTCAAACCGCTTTGCCGTCCTCTTTGGGACCCTGGATGGTGCTATTGATTATCTAGCACCAGTGGATGAATTAACCTTCCGGCGGCTGCAAACTCTACAGAGAAAACTGGTTGATTCAGTTGCACATGTTGCAGGATTGAATCCCCGGGCATTTCGCCAGTTTCGGTGTGATGGCAAAGCTCACAGACCGGGCCCTGACAATATTGTTGATTGTGAGCTGTTGAGCCAGTAAGCATCTCCATTGTTCACTGTTGGATTCTGTGCTGATGTTGGATTTTGTTTGTCTATTTGTGACTTTTGGCTAAAGAACATGCTGTTGCAGATGATAGAACTTTGTTGTCCACTTTGATCCTGATTCATGGACAAGATTTGTATGCTATGCAGTTTAAGATGATACATTATGGTGAGTTGATGCAGTTATGAAATGTTGGCATTGGATGAGCAATTGGAGATAGCGCGCCAAATTGGAACTACACGAGCACACGTGTTAACCAATCTACGGGACCTAGCACTGAGCACCAGTTTCTTGTAAAATCATAGACAGCAAATTCTTGAACATTGCTCAACAGGAAGAAACATCAAGAGGATAGCATTCAGCCTCTGCCTCGATCTCCTGCCACTTAGTAAGTTAAATTTGTCTCTGACAATCATGCTAAGAGTGTCTTCATTATTGTCACTTATCACTTGAGGAGGTTGCTGGAGACAACAGAGGATTAGGGGAGCTGGAGATAAAGAAAGACAGTGGTTCTCTCATACAAGCGCTGAAAAGAATAGTTAGTGGCTTCTCCAGCTCCCTTGCAAAAGTCCACCTCTTTCTTGAGTCTGACTTCCTGTTGTTGCGGTCTCCAGAAAGATACTATGAACAAAGTGTTGCAGACCGAGCAGCTATTACTGTTCATACTATCTTCCTGAGCAACATGAGATCTGTTAAAATTGTTCAATACTACTATGCATGACCAACATTTCCCAGAAAAAAACAGCATTTCCTTCTTTGGTGGCACTCTTGCTTTGCACCCCATGTTCACACTTTTTGCAAGGAGATTTCATTGGAAACATACACAATTTCAAAGTATTGGTGAAAGACAATTTGTAGGTATTTGTAATATGGATTGAAGGTAACTTTGCTACCCATTCCATGCTTCATCTGGATGGTTGTTATGTTGGCTGAGTTACCACATGCATTGGATGAATGGAACATGAAGAAATTCTGAAAATGATGGTTGACAACTTTTGGAATAAAACTTGGAATGAGTTTTTGATTGAGTGGAAATATTATCCCACAGATGACACCACCAGAAAAAAGCAGAGTTTTTGACACACTTTTTCAACTCTTGACATTAAGGGCAATGACCTCTTCCAGGAGGGAAGTGTGCGAGGACTGCTATTGTAAATGAAGGAACAAGAACATGAGCATTTTAGCTTGGAGGTGGTGCTTGCATAAAAATTATATAAATAGTGTGTTAGAGGAAACATCATGCCCAATTCTAGAAGTGGTCATAAAAAGAAATCAGGGGGCCATATAATGAAGGCAGGAATGAACAATGAACCCCAAGGGATAATATTTTGTAGTTGTGGACAAGCAGAACTTTGGGAGAGGAAATCTGTAGCTAGTTTAGTGTCTCCATGTCTGTGGTCAGGTGGTGAATCCGTGTGTTTTTTGTTTTTTGTTGTAGACTTCAAATACTGTGTAAGTGGAGAAAATGTGCAAGTGTTTATTTCTGCTTGTGTATTCCGTTTGTGATATATAAATCTCTTTTTGCATATTATGTACTGGGTTTTATGTATGAGTGAGCTTTTCATATCAAGCGTGGGTGGAGCTGCAAAGTACATAAGATGTCGGGGTTTTTGTTTTCTGAAGCATTGTTGGCCAAACAACTTGGAGTAGAAGTGTCAGACTTACATATCTCTGACACTTACAAAGGAGGTAGAGGCCAGATAGTTTCAGTTCAGCTTTTAGAGTTTCTGCCACTTTTGTAAGCTGCTAAATGATCACTCACGCACACAACCACCACAAAATGGCCCTTTACAGTAGTGGGCACTTTTTAGTTGCACAATGACAATGTCTCTTGCTTGTCAGACTTATCTTTACAGAAAGAGACATACGGGTTGTTAGTTTGTTACAGCTTCTTGCAGAAACAAGAACTGATACTCAACAAAAAAACCAAACAACAACAACAAATTGTGATGAACCCAAATCACTTTTTATGACAAAGTGGTGTGTTATTAGAGCAGGTCCAGAACTGTATTTAGTCGGTTTGGAATGAGGTAAGAGCAACACGATGCCTGAAGATGTCCCTTTTGTTTTCCTTCTAGAAATGCTTGAAGAGCTATACAGCGAAGGATCATCGGAAGGCCAAACAAACTCAAGGTTGGTACTTTGATGTTCTTATGTGACAAAGGCTAAAAAGTCTAGTGGACACAAAATCAAAGCCAACCATGAAGCATGTGTTTGGCAACTTGTGATGGAAAGTTGATGAGAATTTGGGAAAGTATTGAACTGTGGAATAAAATACCCACTAGAAGATTACTCCACTAGAACAAAAGAGTAGTTAATACCATTATGGCAAATACCATATGACAACAATAATTGAGACTTGAGTGTCAGTGTTTTTTTGTGGCAAAATTTCCACAACCAACAAAAGGGGAAATTGCCACAACTTTGATGAGCATATAATTTATTTTTCCTCATCATTGGTAGAACTTAATCAAGTTTTGCATTTTCGTGAATGGGTTTGAAGATCACACGTACTTTGGTACAACTAAATCAAGTTTGCATTTTTGTGAATGGGATAGATGATCACATGTACTTTGGTAGAACTTAATCAAGTTTGCATTTTTGTGAATGGGCTTGATGACCACATGATGTAGTAGTGCTTGGTCATAGATGAGAGTCTTAAAGCTATTTCTAAAGCCTACATGCTAGGCTAGTTGTGAATTTTTTGAAAGTTGAGATAGAACTCCCAAGAAGCCCTTTGAAATTTTTTGAGAGAATGCATAGGGGAAAGATGGGAACTTATTATACCCATGTTCATGAAGGAAAATTGAAGAGGTTCTAAAATTGGAATCCAAGACATGGGTTTAAGGTCAAAACCAATGTATAGACAAAGCTTGTAGGAAGGTGGTTTTTCCACCAACTAGTTGTTGACAACTTGAGACCTTTGAAAAATATGATTATAGAGGTATTATTGTTAACAATTTGGAAAATAAATGCACTAAAAGAAAATTTTAATTAATAATATTATGTAATTGAATGGAACTATAGTTCATTGGTTGATCCAACCATGTGGGCGTGCATCATTAAGATATCCTAATCATGATAGGTAGTTGTTTGCATTTAGATTAGGAGCCAAGATTATGTAGTATGAGCTTAAGTATGTTAGGTTTTTACAAAAAAGAAAAATATTATCTCCTTCAATTTCATAGACTATTATATGTAGCAATTTTCACAAAAGATATTGTGATAAACATATTTGTTATGCAATATTATGGTGCATGCAAGCTTACAAGCTTGTTTATGCGCCATAGTATCTATTGCATTAAGTAGATGACATTGTAAATGATGTTCCATGCTCATCAAGTGACAACTCAAAAGGTCTACTTTAAGAGTTGAATCAACATGTTCTTCATTGAAGAAAATGACTACTCTAATGCATACATTTACTTGTGAAAAATATCTTATTAAGTTGACTCACAATTGTTAATATTGTAAAAAACTTGTTGTGCGTATATTTCACCCGATTATGTCAAATGAACTTACTATTTGTTGTGAAGTTGTACAACACCTCAAAAGGTTCCCTTTATGAATTCTTGAGTAATTGCTTTCAACTTAAGATTTGTTTTTTCATTTGAGGCTTGGCTAAAGCTTTAGGATTTTTCATACCACATTGATGGAAACATATTTCCAAAGTCCATAATTTTTCATTCACACACCACATTTAAGGGTCTTCTCCCATCCATTTTGAGAGTTGTTGCACATTGTCAAGTTTGGACATAAGCTACCAATTTGATTTCCAAGAGGTATTAGTTTCAAAAGGGATTTATGCTAATACAAGTAGAAGTCTTTCATACCATTGTTGTATTGTCCTAATTAAGGATTTAATCATATGATCACAAAGCCGAATTTGTCAAGTATAATGGGCCTTAACTAGGTGTAGGTTCATTACTTCTTACATTTCTTTTTATTTTCTTGTTGGTGATAGTTATAACATTTAAAATATTATTCATTGTTGGACATTGGAAAGGAAACAAAGAAGGGCCCCAAATATTTTAGGGAGTTTTATCTTGACAATCTAGTTTGAATGCAATTGTATTCGCAACAACTAGTTGCTTATACTTGCATTATATTGATTGCTTTATCAACCTATATAAAACAATCAATAGGATCATAGTGGTCCATTCCATGATGATGATTCTATTGAAAGGAGAATCAATTTACATATAATAAAAAGTATTGAACAAGGGTTGGGTGGAAACATGTTAATAGGATGCACCATTTGCCCCTTTAAGGCTAGTGAAGATGATATGGTAGAACAAGATTGGTTATTCACAAATAATATTATTAAAATCAAAATATATAAGTTGACACAAAATTCTTATGACCCAAAAAGATGTGGCACAATATTATCATGTAAAAGTATATTTAAAATATTTCCCACAAATATGTCATTTTTGATGCATTCAAGACCTTTTAAGATTCCTCTAAAAAAATGAAAGCTATAACTCTAAATTTTTTAATTTGAAAACAAATTACAACACATATTGAGTCAAAATGCATTCAAAGGAGCCAATAACATTGTTCTGTGTAAAGATTGCAAATCCTTTTGCCCCAAAATAACTTTCATACAAATGAATGTTTGAATTAAATGTATTGCAATTTTTTATTAAAATTGTCACATCTTTTTGTTAATCATTGTTGAATAAATATTAAAATTTGAAAGTGTATGAGTTCCTTGTAGATTTTGTGTTTTGTTTTGAAAAATGATCACAATTACACATCATACCAGAAAAAAATAAAATTCTAAAGTGAACATTTTCTTTCATTAAAAATTTAAAATTTTCTTAATACACCATGTGTATTATACCCCATTTTTATGTGCTAAAGGGCTTTGAATTTTTTGAAAATTTGAAACATACTTTGAATTTTAAAGTTTTGAGATTCCACATTTTAAAAATTGTGAATGTTTTTTTAGTGTTATTAATAGATGTTTATCATATAATCTTTTTACCATCAAAATAAATTTATTATGTGTTGTAGATTGATTAAGATCGAATAGAAATCAAACAAGGCATGCACATTGTTTTATATAAATTGGTTCATGGCATATTCACAATCAAGGTTCCCCTTTTTGAACACAAGACTCAAAAACTTTGTTTTTACTATCTTCCAAATATAAAATTTACATGGAATAAATTTAAGTGAAAAATATTGGATAATTCAAATTATGATAATTTGCATGGTGACATGGCGATTTTTCACATGCATATGTAATTATGCATAAATATTTTGGTAAAAAGTTGTAAATGTAAAAAATGAATACATAAGTTTTTATATACAACTTAACATGTTTTCTTGCATAAAAATTTACTGCACATCTTGCTAAAACTTGGGACAACAAATTCTAAGGCAAATGAATTTTTTAAATCAACCAAATGGCAAAAAAATGAATCATTTTCCTTACAACCCTTTTTAAATGGATTTGGTAGCCTTCAAATTTATTATATCGTGTATTATTTAATCAAATGCATTATATCAACATTACCAAACATAGATGTATGCATTATTTATCCATGAAAAAAATTTGAAATCAATTGCATTTTTTAATGCATTCCTTTTTATTCCTTTAAACTGAAATTTATAATGAAAACAAGGATTCAAATTATTTAAAAGGAACCAAAAGGACATATATTATATCCAATCTATTTATTTATTTTTTATTAGATTAACATGACATCATTCTAGTTATAGTCATATATTAATCTATTATAATCATGAAATAGCAAATGTAATAAAAATCCCAAATAGTCCTTTGTAATTATTTTCTTGTTAAACTATCCTTTTGGGTACCCTAATTATGAATATGCCCTTCAACAAAGGGTAAGATGTTAGATAAATCAACACGGGTCAAACGAATATGGTAAATGTGTTAATAACAACATGGATGTCTAACTACCACAATGACGATGCATTAAACACCGAAAGGTTTCTAATAAACATTAGGCTAAATAAGGGTCTATATATATTAGCTTCACTTCCAAAGATGGGTGTGGTAATCCAACACCTCCCCTCACACCCATGCTAAACTAAATATACTACTTTTGATCTATCCTATTTTATTTTTTCCCAAGTAACTAAGAGATACAATGTTGAATTTATTTCTCAACCCTTGGAATTTGACCCTTCCAATAACCTTAATTAGGATGTTTGCAACCTAATCTTTAGATGGTATGTGAGCCAAATCTACATTTTCTAACTAGATTTGCTCTCTAATAAAATGATGTTGTGCTTCAATATGTTTTGTCTTAGCATGAAACATTGGATTTCATGTTATTTTGAAATTGTTCATGTTGTCACACCAAAATTTTATGGGCTCATCTTCTAAAATTCTGAACTCCAACAACAGACCTTTTAGTTAGAAAGATTCTTCATTCCTTTTTATGAAAGCCCTATACTTCACATCAATGGATGAAAGAACAACAATTTGTTGTTACTGCACTAAGTTATTGGATTACCACCAAGTTGAAAGACATACCCCCCGGTTGATCTCCGACTTTCCATGTTTCTAGCCCAATTAGCACCAATGTAGCTTGTAACTTCAATTTGTCTTTTCTTCTTGAAAAATATTCCCATGTTAGTTGTTCTTCAAACATACCATAATATGTGTTTTGCTACTTCAAGGTGTGGCATTTGCAATTGTGTCATGAAACAACTGACCATTCGCACTACATACATTATGTCACGTCTTGTGTTGGTGAGGTACAACTTCCCTGCAATCTGCTTGTAAAATGTTGGATGAACAAGTGGAGAGTCCATGTCTATTTGTAATTTGATCTTTTCCACCATTGGTGTGAAACTTGGATTGTAGTTGGACATTCCAAATTGCTCCAACATCTTGATTGTGTAGTTCTTTTGTGTCATGAAAATTCTTTTTTCAAGCTATAAAAATGCAATTATAAGGTAATGGGGCATATCACCTGGATTTTTCATTTCAAACTTCTTTTGCAATTGGCAGTCAAGTCATTCAATTCTTTCAAGATAGTCACTAGTGATCAAAAGGTCATCAACATAGGGTGGATCATTTTTGTGTTGTAATCATGTTTTTTGCAAAGTGGCGTGCATTTACATGCTATTATCATGGCATAAAAACAAAAAAAATCCAAATTTATGGCTAGATTTAGATTGTTAACTTGAAGAAAAAGACATCTCTAAAAAAAATTGCAACATATATAAACCAAATATATAATAATAGACTTTTGAAGTTGAAAAATATGGACTAGTTAACTATTTGTGCATCTATATACATGCATTTTTGTGTATGAATTTTATTTGGGATATCTTATGAAAACTCAATATATGATATGTTTTTTAAAAAAAACATATGTGCAAAAAAATTGATAGAAAAAATTTAAGCAAAAAAAGTTATGGACTTTTGAATGGCCTAAAATGAGCCAAATTTTCATAAGTCCGTATTATAATCATTTTTGGGTGGATTTGAATTTTTATTTTCTTAACACATACATTAAAGAATTTTTTATAATGGCTATTCTTCATATGGATTTTTTATAATGGATATTCTTCATATGGATTTTTTTTAGTTTATTATCCACCATGTAATTACCCACTAAATTAATGATATCAAAGTAAACTACCATTTTAACACTATTGTATGGACTTTTAAAGAGTGGTGCATCCACCAAAAATGAACCACCTTAGCTTGCAACCACCCATAAGACAACGATCACTAGTTTCCCATCCTGAATTGAATAATACAAGTTGTAGTCTACACTACTCCTTACTAAATCTTGTTCCTTGAAATATTAATCAATTTTATCATACCGTACCCTTGGTGTTTGCTTTAATCCATATAATGCTTTGTTAAGTTTGTAAGTTTTATTCTCTTGTTTGGCAACCACAAAACCTTCTAGTTGTCCCATGAAAACTTTTTATAGATCTCCAAAAAGGTAGTCTTCACATCCAAATGGTAAAGTTTTTATTCACATTGTGTAACAAGAGCCACAAATGTTCTTATGGTTCCCCACTTGACTATTGGTGCAAAGGTTTTTTCGTAATCGATCCCCTCACATTGTTCACATGCACAAGCAACAAGATGTGTTTTGTATGTAGGGGGCATGTTGTTTGTTCCTTCATCTTGAACACCCATCTCACACTTATCAAGACTTCCTTGATAGCAAATTAACAAAATTCTAGATCTTCTTTTTGTCAATGTTGTTCATTTCACATTCCATTACTATATGCCAGTTTTGACATTTGGAAGTTTTTGTAAATTTCATGAATTCTAGAATTTTAACCACATGAACAAAGTCATTTAGTCAACTTGGCTAACTATTAGCCCTCCCAAATTTTTGAATTATCGTCGAAGAGACAATTTCATCTTCACTTGAATGACCTTGATTTGGTTTCTACTTCGTTAAATGTAGTGTTTACTCCACTTTTTTTCATTTAAATTTTAATGTATTAAATAAATGCTCCAATCTTGTATTTGCTATAGTAGTAGGAGATTTATCCACTTTTCTATTTGAAGGTTTTTCAAATGTACGTAAAGCAATTGAAAGAGGTTGGGGCACAAACTTTTTAGCCAAAGTTGCAACTGAATTAAATGGAGGTGTCAATTTTAAGGAATTCAAACTAAGTGACTTAGCAAGTTTTAGATGTGGATGTATGCACTTTAAGGTGGTTCACTTTTTGAAAAAACAAAAGTCCACAAAAGTCCATTCTATAATGTTAATTTTTTGAAATTTTGTGGTACAATGGGTTTATTGGTAATAAAGTCCATGTATCAAAAATAATAAAATCCATATTAATAGGAGCCCCACCTATATATTCCAAATATATACACCTTTAGAAAAAAATTGAAATCTAAAAAAAAAAACAACTATGTTAAGGACTTATGAAAATATAACTCAATTTTGACCATTCAAAAGTCCCTAATGGTCAAAGCATGGTTGGGGTACCCAAAAGGACTATTTCATTTTATATTCACTAGACCTTCTCACTTAAACATGTTGAAATTTAATGACACATTCATATTGACAATTTGATTTTATTCATAAATAGATGCATTACAAAGGTACTATTATTTGCATAGATTGTCAAATTTGAATAATTTTAAGGATTCCTACTAAGTCCTTGAAAAAAAATCAAGACTTTGTCTCATGAAAAAAAAAAGTTCAAGGATTCATAAGGAATGTTTAAACAATTTTTTTTGGCCCAAAATTTTTACCACAAATACCTTATGTATTAATGTGTATAAAATGTATGAATGTTACATAAACCAAATGCCTTATTATAATGTAAAATGTTTCAAAAAATCAAATTTATGGGAATTTTGGGCCATTGATATAACATGGCCCACATTGGATAAATTTTGTTATTACTTTCATAAGTGAAAGAAAAAAAAAAAACTTTAAAGATTTATATAAAATTTGAAACAAAATTATTTCATTTGACATGAGAAAAAAGGGCAACATGTAAGATAGGTCATGGGAAAAGTGAAGAAAAAGGTGAATTTGGGAGTCCTTGGAGTTAGTCCTTAGGGTTCAAATGTGGTACCCCAATCATGCTTGGACCTCTAATTAAAATTTGATTATGATTTTTGAAGGAAGACTTTCATATAAAATATTATTATTGGATGTTACACCATATATTGAGTCCTTATAAATAATTTGGAATAGAATTCAATATGAACCTTTTTATTTTCTACCATTTCAATCTATCAACCAATCCATATTTGTGTACTTCAAAAGTCCATTGTGAAAAATGAATGTACTTTATTGAAAAAAATTACATATAGATATTTTCATAATCAAGTTGTTAATGTATAATTAATTTCAAATTCTCAATTTGATAAGTTTTATTATTTGTTATAGGTGTCCAAAGAAAGGGCACTCTAAAAAAATGGGCATTGTGACTCAAAAAGTGAGCCACCTTAATGTGCATTCACCCATGTCCAAGTGATTCCTTATCAATTGCTCTATGAAACTCTCTAAGATTAGTGGTTCTAAAGACATTTTCTTCATCAAAATGTACATCCCTAGAAACTTTCACCTTGTGTGTGGTAGGACTATAACATCAAAAAGCCTTCGAATGGTTATCATACCCCACAAAGAGACATTTCAAAGACTTAGAATTTAGTTTCTTTCTCTCCTTTTTAGTTATGTGAACAAAGATAATGCAACTAAACACACGTAGATATGAAAGATCCAATCATGTACGTGAATATTTTTTTTCTAGAGTGATTCCAAAGTTAGCTTTGGTTAGAGATTTGTTCACCAAGAAATTGGTTGTGTTGACAACTTTAGTCCATAAAAAAATTGGTGTGTTTGTGGAGAGAATCATGCTCTAAGTTCTTTCCAAGAATGTTTTACAACACCATTTTGTGGTGGTGTTCTAACTTGCGTGAGTTGTTGTTAAATGCTTTCTTTTTCACAAAACCCAATGAATACCTTAGATTGGTATTCACCTCCTTTATTTGAATGTAGAACTTTAAATTGAAGATTAGTTTCATTCTCAATTTTTGTTTTGAAAATCTTAAAGAATTTCCAAGCTTCATTTTTTGCTTTTAGGAAATATACCCAAGTTTTACGAGAAAAAAATCATCTATAAAGGTTACAAAGTACTTGGAACCCAAAAGAGAAGTCATTGAAAATGGTCAACAAATATTTATGTGTATCAACTTGAGTGGTTTTGTGGCTTAAATTTCATTATTTTTTGGAAAAAACTCTCTACTTTGTTTGCCTAATTGACAACCCTCACAAGTAGTGGAGATCAAGTAACACCTCAACAAGTTTCTTGCACCTCAAGTAAAAAAGACTATGATAGTTTAGGTGTCCAAGCCATTTGTGCCATAGATGTACAAAATCTACATCTTCAATTAATTTATCTTTGACTTAGAAGATTGAGTAAAGTTCATGAAATAGATACCAAAGATTGGGTCCCTAATACCCTTGCTACTACTAGTTGATGTTTTCCTCTAATGGTTAGGAAATAAGAAGTGTCACTAAAAATTGCTAGAAGGCCCTTATTTGTAAGGGCACCAATTGATAGCAAGTTTCTTTTCACACCAAGAACGTAGAGAACATCTAAGATGGTTTTTAGTTTTCCGTTTGGAAATTGAAAACTAACATCCCCCTTCTTTCGAAAAGGATGGATTTGACCTCCAATAGATTTAACATTGAAGGATGTTTTGAAATCTTTCTAGTGATGTGTTTTGAAGCACCAAAATCAATAATCCATGAAGGACCATTAGTTTCCAAAGTTAAAGCAACAAGAAATGTCTTTAATATCTCAGAATCACTGGAAACACTATCAAGACTTTCCTTCAACTCAACATACTCTTGATTAGGATCACAACTTTTTTCATCAATTACATTTGCCTTTTTTAATATCTAATCATTGGAATATCTTGGGTAGTTTCGAGCCCAATGTCCTTCTTTACCACATCGGTTACAGTTGCCAAATTTATATTTGTTGTGTGCTAGTCCTCCCCTAGGCGATAGGCTTATACCTTATATGGCCAAATCCTCCTTCGTTGTTATTCATTCATTCATTTGTCCTTTAAGAATTGTCAAAATTGAATCATTAAAACCTTTTCATCATCTAGTTTTTCTAGATTTGTGATACAAGCTCTTGCTCTCCTTTAGTTGAAGATGTCCGACTAGTTCTTTTAGAGTTGGGAGTTATTTCTCACTAGAAACCACCCTCACAAATTAGCTCTTAGGCAAAGATTGAAGATTTGTTCAACAACAAAACTTAACGAAAGAGTTTCATCAAACTTTGCAAATTGGTTTAGTAAGTTAGTTATTTTTCTCATGAAGTCTATTCTGGACATTCCTTCATCCATTCATAAATTTGAGAACTCATTTTTTACTAATAATGTTTTCACTACATTCTTTGTTTCATATAACCTTTTGAGAGTGTCCCCCCAACATTCTTTGGGTCCCTTTGCATGAAGAATATGTGGAATGACTTTATATTTCACTGACAATTTTATGATAAAGAAAGCTTTTCTCTCTTGTTTCCTTCAAAGTTCATTGTTGGTAGGTTGAAAGATGTTGGCAAATTGCATGGTGTAGAGAGGTTGAAAGGGACTAGAGGTGTGAACAAGTTGGGACACAACATTAATAGGTCGACTAGAGATACAAACATGCTAAGAAATAGTTCCCTTAATGGATATTGACTCATTCAGTTCTACTGAAATGTTTCCAAATGGTTTAACTATCTCCCACAAATCTTCTCTCTCAAGAATGCATTATATTTTGAATTTCTACATAGAATAGTTTGAAGATCCCCCCAATTTGTTATTTTCAGAAAGTGAAAGCTCCATCCCAAACATGTTGACAAACCATTGATCAATTTTGTCTTTTTTAAATAGTGCATTACCTCAAGTGTCTAGTGAAAAGAAATCTTGCTAGATTAATCAAGTGTAAGAAACAAAACAAAAAATCTAGTTAACTAGTGATGACTGTACACCACTTAGCATTTGCACCAAATTAAACACTTGAACTAAGGACCTTGACCATACAAAATTTTTAAATCACAAAGCCTTCAAGTGCTACCCTTTGGACCCCATGGGCCTTAATTCCAATACCATGTAGATTGGTTAGGATTGAATAGAAAACAAGGCAAGTGCATTGCCTTATATAAGTTGGTTCAATAGAAGGTAAGATGTTAAATAAATTAACACGTGTTAAGTTAATATGGTAAATGTGCTAACAGCCACATGGATGTCTAACTACCACAATGATGGTGCATTAAGCATCGAAAGGTCTTTAATTATAAACACTAGGCTAAATAAAGGTCTACAATAACTACACTTCCAAAAATGGGTGTGGTAAACCAACATATGTGTCCTTGTGAAATTATTTTGCAAAATTGTCCTTTTTTTACACAATAGTTGTTCATTTTCAAAAGTGCTTAACTAGATGGAGTGGATTTTTAATTTGAACATTCATATGTGTCAAAAATACACAACATGCCATCATTATCATGGTTTCAAATGGGAAAAAAAACAGTAAATTTCAATGATTATTTATAACATCCAATGCCCTTTTTGGTTCCTTTGAATGTGTTTTAGCCATTGTTGTGCGAATACTTTATATATATATATATGGGTATGAAAAAACTTATCTATGATGCAAATATATATTTTTACACTTACACTTACCTTATGTGTTAGGTAAATCATTTTTTCTACAATTTATGTTTACATAGGGGAAGTGTTAAAAAAATTCAATTACATTCACTATGTAAAATGCAACATCCACAACTTGAACATTTTTGTAGCTATGATTAAGTCATGTCATGAAGCTCACAACTACATGACTAAGGCACATGTTTTGATTTCAAAACCATGAAGTAATAAAGTGCGTCGGACACATGAAAAAACTAAGAAAATGTTATATGAAAAAAAATTGTCAATTCGGTGCATGCATTTAGGAGCAATGTGTTCATAATTGTCATTATAAAAAATATTTTGCATATAATTTAATGATTTTCACATTTAGCCTTTTAAAATGTAATTAATTATTCAAAACAATTTATGATCATCAACTAATTGTGAATTATTTTAAATATTGTGATTTTGCACATGAATCACAAAAATAAACTTAATCCAACATCATGCCGTTGAATTTTTTTTTTCTTCGAACCAATATTAAAATATATTCACATTAGGTTTTGCCTATGTTTGGTGTTGGTAAACCTAGGTTTATCTTAAGTTTAGCCTATGTTTAATTTTATGTTTAACCTTTAGGTTTACTTTAAATTTAACCTAGGTTTAACCTCTAAGTTCAACTTCTATGTTTAGCTTATGTTTAGTCTTTACATGTAACCTAAGTTTAGGTTAGATTTAACCTTTAACTTTAACCTAGGTTTAGGTTAAATTTCGCCTTTAAGCTTAACTTTTTGGTTTAGAGTAAGTTTAGCTTTTAAATTTAACCTAGGTTCAAACTTTAGGTTTAGGCTAGGTTTAACCTTTAAGTTTCGCTTATGTTTAGCTTTTAGATGTAAATAATTTAGGTTTAAATTTTAGATTTAACCTAAGTTCAACCAAGCTTGAGGTTTAATTTAATTTAGTTTAAGTACCTTTTACATTTAACCTAGTTTAGTTTAAATAGCCTTAGGTTATATTAGGTTAACTTATAATAAGCTAAGGAAACTTCAGTTAACCTAAGTCAAACAAAGTTATTTTAGGCCAATCTAAGTTCACCTAGGCTAAAATATTAAATTGTTTATACTTTTGTGATGAGTGATTATGTTACAAATAAAAAGTTGTGATGCAATGGTTAAGTATTTAAACCTTCAAATGAAGGTGATGGGTTCAAGTTTTCACATTTGCAACTAAAGAATACCTAGGCTCCTTGATTAAATAGCTTACCTAGTCTATTGTAGCTTCATTTTTTATTTAGGCCTAGACTTAGCCTAGGTTAAGTTACTTGGACTAAAGTTATTAGGTTAGGCTTTTGAGATAAGTTTCCAACCCTAGGTTTCCACGTAACATCACATGATTGGGCCAAAAATTCATTTTCTAGCTCTACACTATCACATGGCAACCCTTAAGTGGTGAATAAATTTGTTAATTTGGAATAGGTTGCCACATGGCAATTCATAAATGGACAATTTTTTAAAAATTTAAAGTAAATTGTCACATGGCAACAAGAAGTTAATTTAAAAATAGTAGTTTATATTATTAAAATTAAAATTTAATCATTTGATGTATCTTACATGATTATTATTCGATTTAATATTACAAAAATCAATGATCATGATTGGACGATCTTTCAAGATTATGATCATCCATCCATGATTACAATCATGAAAATGGTATGGAATGGCATAAACAAGGGTCCTATTGTCCTTGTGATTAGATGGTACATCACTAGTGCATTTGTTTTTAATTGGCTGGTGTTTGTTCTTGGTTTCATTCAAATTTGAATTTTTGGAATCTTCAACATAGAAGCTAATGATTTTTTAAAAATTTATCAAAATAAAATATGATTTAATTAATGTTAAAGCCACCCATGTACTATGGTATATGCTTAATGACTATAATTATTTATAATCCATATTAATTAATTGTTATGGAATACTAAAAAGGTCATACTCCTATCAATATATGCCTTGTTTCATGGAATATTTCATTAGTTTGGGGTAGATTTCATCAACATGGGGTAGATCTTGTTTTTGTCTTGGAGCCTATGATTTCAAAGCCCTTATAGCAAGGGGTTTTCAATTTACTAGCTTGGGGTTTTTAATTCCAAGCATAGGGTTTGGACCCATGCAAGTTAGGCATGTTTATTACAATTCAAATTATATATGAATATTCAAGTGCATTTGCACTCAATTTCAATCCACTTGAGATTGGGTGTGAAAGCATTTGGATACTCTTATAATTTGAATCATAATCAACATGCCCAACTTGCATAGGTTTCAATTGTATGCTTGGAGTCAAAATTTTCATGCTAAGGAATAAAAAAATCGCATGCTAGGGGCTTTGAGAAAACAAATTTACCCCATGTTAATGAAATATACACCATGTTAATGGATTTTTTTAAAGGTGAGGGGTATGGTGAAAGTATGGCCCTTTTGGTAATCCATAGATTGCATCCCACAATTCAAAGTTTCTTTCCTTACAATGGGCCACTTTATTGACCCTTTGAAAAAAAAGCTCAAATGCTTTCTACACTCCTAAATACCAATAAGGGAGTTTGGAAGTGCTTCCCTTTGGCCCACCAATCTGTCTATAATAAGTACAAGCCCACATATTTGGGCTAAGGATATAAGACAAATTGTGGTACTATTAGGGAATATCTTTTTTGCACATGTTGTCCCCATTCATTGCTTGAGTAGAATTTCCATTTCTAACCTTCTTCATCACCATTTTTGGTCTAGGCTTTAATTACAAGAGCTTGGGTACCTATTGTGATGTGATTCATATTTTAATTAATTTGATCAATTGTGGTGCATCCCAAAGATGTTTTTGATAATGGACCACTTTGATAAGCCTATTACCCCAAAAAATATGAAATTTTGGTAATGGTTGGTTTATTGATTGGCCCAATGTTGACACTTTTTGTGCAAATTTGTCTTTTTTTTTAAAATTACACATATTTACATGGTGAGTAAATCATGTAAATAATGAAATTACATGGTGAGTAAATCATGTAAATAATGAAATTACATGGTTTTACACTTACACTTAAATGGAATGTATATAAGTTTGTTATTTGCACTTAGTTACATCAAGGGTATGTTTAAAACCATATATATGCTCAACATTGGTTTAAACCCATATTACAACTTTAAAACATGGTGAAACGATGCATAGGTATGTTAAAATGTAGCTAAATTTTATATCAAGTGCATTAAAAGCTCTTGATGTTCAACAAATGACATGGAAATGCATATCACAATATAATTTGAAAAGCACAAGCATGCTTTAAACATTTACTCATAAGCACACATGTAAAACTAGAGGATTCATGTATGTTAAAGTTGGCTTTGTCATTGTGCCAAAACCCCAATAAAAAATACAAATGCCTTTTCATTTTCCATTTTGATTAAAAAAACAAGGTTAAAAAGTAAACATCAAAAGTAAATCATACCAACTTGAAAAACTAAAGTACATGAAACATTTCTTGTATACCCTTTAGGTTAGATGGGTATTAGAACAATTTCAATAATTATTACTCATAAGGTGAAGGTAAGTCATATTTTTAGAATTTTCATACAGGCGAAATCTTAGTACATACAATGAAAAATCTAATAAAAAAGTCTAAATCTAAGTTCCGACAAGCATATATCTTCTTGTATATACATGTTACTTTATTAATCTAATCACTAAAATATTTAAAAATTGGAATCATATCAAACATTTTCAAATTTAAGCTTGCAAATTTTTAACTTCACAAAAACTTACCCACATCTTATGCTACAAATCAAAATGCACATGCCATTAATGTTAAACTTAACATAAATTCCCAAAATTGGACCTCCAATTGTTTTGAATCTTGGTAGAATGTTCCCAAAGATCACAACATGATGCACAATTTCTGCAAGTTCAATTCAATGGTCTCACAAATCAAACAATAGTAAAAACTATATTCAACAATTGTATAACAATTTGGAGGTCAAGATGTATTAACTTTTGAGTTTTTCATTATTCTACCTTAAAACATGAGTAGGCTATTTACCATAACTGTAGATAACAACTTTGTAGCAACTTGGAGCTCAACATGTGTTAACTTTTGAATTTTTCATTAATCTACCTAAAAAATAAACATATACCGTAACTATAAATAACAAATTTGCAACAAGTTTGGACTTCAAGATCTATTGAATTTTTTATTTGTTTTACATCAAACAAAAATATTTACCATGACTATATACTTTGCATTGGCAAGTGGGTGGGCTTAAAAAATAGTATATATCTATTGGAAGCCAAACATAAGTTTGGGTATATAAATTAATCAAATCTAGGTTTTTTTTTGTTTGGGTATATAAATTAATCAAATCCAGGTTTTTTTTTTTTGCTTGACCATTCACCTAGAATACAAATGTGGGTAAATCACGTAGGTATAGTTTCCTACATAACACTACAAGAAACTTCAATTCCATGACCTTCCCAAGAAATTTTTTGTCACCATCACTTGAAAATGGAATCACTACTTTATCATAATTTTTGGAAGACTTGGTTCCATTGGAAACATTAAAGAAGTACAAGGCTCTTTAAATGAGTAGGACAACTGTAGTATAGTGTAGTATGGGCCATACCCAATGTTTAGGAATGAATGGAGCACTAACAATAAAGTATTACAAACATGCATTTTTGTCTTCATACCAATTGCCTAGGTTTTCTATGGTTTTGCATGATGAATATGGGGTGACCATTAAGGGATGTTGTGGAACTCACCTTAGGCATAAATTTGAATTTTAGTTGATGTAAAATGGCAAGCCTTGGTTTAGTTTGACTATTATTTGGGACTATTATGCATGTGAAGAACACATTGAAGGAATGAGATGCCCTAAGGGGTACACAAAATTTGAAATGAATCTCATGTGGTCAAGAGAATAGCAAGAAATTGATTTTAGATTAGGAATTTTAAAATCAAGTTTTGAGATCAGGTATAAATATGAAAATGCATATGCTCATTTTTTTTCGAAAAATAGTAAGTGGTTTCTTCATTAAAAATGATTGTTTATTGTGTGATTGACCCATGTTATTGCATTTGGGATAATTATTCATTTACCAAAACTTTATGGTACACACAAGAGGATGGACTATCTCACCATTAATCCACTAAGACAAAAAGGAAAGGGAAAAATGAGAGGAGAGTAAACATATGATGAGCAAGTGTTATTCATTGTTGAATGTAGGCCCATTGTTTTCACTACCTTAAACATGGAACAACAATTGGATTTGAGGTGGGCATTGAATGGAAGGCTTGGGGCTCAATTGCCCAATCCTTTATTAACATTTAAAAAGAGAATGATAACATTTTTTAAATGGTATACCTATTTCTTTCATTTATTATTGGGTTTGGGTGTCATACATTTACTAGTTAGTGGTGGTTTTTAAATGTAAATAATTATTATATTTATGATTTTTCTATTGAAAATTAGGGTTGGAAGATCATCCTTTAAAATGTAGTGTGGACATAATGTTGTGATTCATATTAATTGGTTGGGGGTGCACAACCTACAATTTTTCCCTCTTTCTACTCTTTCATTGGCTAATTCCCAAAACACAAAATGCAAGCTATGACACATCTAGAATAAAAATTGTCCAAATGGCTTGCTAACCACACAAAAAAAATTCATGGATGTAAACTCATGTACAACACAATTTTTATTTATAAAAGTTCAAACTTCACAGATGGTAAAACTGATTGAAAACTTGAAATTTTTACCAAATTTGAAAAAACATGATTTAAAATCAATTTTATAATACAAATAGGGATGAATATAGTATTTTAGGAATGTTATATCACCCCCACACAAATTGTGATATTAACCCTCCACATTTTTTTCATCCTTTTTCAATTTCCTCTTGCCTTTTTCTCTTGTAGAAGCTTTAAGAAAACATATGATTCTCAACCAAATCTTCAACCATAAGGAAATAAAGAAGAAGAAATGGCAAGACCCAAGCAACAAAAAAGGCCATCCATGGCCCCAAAAAGGAAAGAAATCACTCACAACCCCCTTTATTCAAAATAACACACTTCGAATACAAATTGTTCAAATGGATGGTTGACTACAAAACAAAAACTCAATGTGCAAGCTCATGTATAATACAACTTTTATTGAAAACATAAATCAAATTTCACACATGGAAAAACTTATTGAAAAATTGGAGTTTTTCAATGGACTCAAAAATTTATAAAAAACATTCAAATCCCCTTCCCCCCTTTCCAAAAGAAAAAAAATCATAGGCCTATAGGGTGCGTAGTACATCTCTTCATTGGTTGCATGTAATATTTATTTTCAAAATTGTTAGTATTTTGACCTAGGTTAATGGGTGAGGTACTAATTGAGGTACATTGTGAGACAAGCTAGTTCAAATACCTAATCAAGATAAATATCAATGCAAAGTGACAGTAAGCCCCCCAAAAATTGTTGTAAAAAATACAACATTTTTGCATTTAGTTTTTTGATAACGTTATATAATGGAGATCACATGCTGAATATTATTGTTTGTTTTAAGTATATTTGATTAGCTTTAGACTTAAATTAATCAATTTTTTTTGGAAACAACAAACCCTGAAGAACTTGAATGTATGGATTATATGTGTGACAAAATAATACCTATCACAAAGTATGAAAAATTACATATATATTTCAAAATTAAAGTTCTAAGTGGATTTTTTTGTTGAATTTTTTTGTGGTGAATGACATTGATATACATCAATTAAATTATAATATCATTTAGAATTTTAGAGCTTTTGGTTGAAAAGCCATTACAAAAATGTGGTTTACATTTGTTTAACAATAAGTGCATAAGTCTTCTTTTAAGAAAAAATTACTACCATATGAAAAAGGAGGAGATTTTATAGGTGGACTTTGAATTTTATTTTTATTTTTTAATTTGGTAATCTTTCATGAACCATAAACATGAGACTCTATGGTTGTCAAAAAAAATCAAATTATATACTCTATGTAGATTGATTTTATCTAATCTTCTTCATCTAACCATTGGATCAAAATTAACATTGACTCAAAGTGAACTGTGAGTTCCAAAATGTTATTGTGTAAATTCTAATTTCTTTTTGCTTGTGTTTATTATAGCCAAAAGATGACATCAAGATTTCAACTAATGTGTACCATGATATTTGTTATACATTTTTATTTTGGTGAAAAGTGATTCACCCTTAGTGTGTTTTCACTTTAAAATGAAATGCTTAATCTTAATTATAATACTCAAATTTGTAGGTGCCCTAATTTTGCATTTAAAACATGTTCACTTATATAAAAATGTAAAAGAACATCAAATCAATGACAAACCAATACAAAGATGTCTATTTTATGAAACAAATTATTATTTGAAAATTAACATGATAAAATCATTCTTTAAAAACCCATGACATTATTTACTTGATAGAAAGGAAAAAAAGAGAAACGGATTAACCCTCACATATCATGATGATGGCATATTATTTTTTAATTTTGTCCCATTGATGATATTCATTTGAAGTTTTACATCTATCAAACCCTACTTCCTATTCAAGAGATTTCAAGTGGATATGAGCACATCAAGGGAAGATTTTTAAAAATGTGATTTGGTAATGTGGAAACATATATGAAAACTATACATGATATTTGTTTTCATGGAAAACATGGCAGTTTCATTTGCAAATGAAATTTAATCACAACCCAAATTTTTTTATGACCATATATTTGAGCCATTTCACATGTATCATGTAGGCAAAACTCAATCAAAAAATCCTAAAAAACTATTGGTTTGTTAGTATGAATCCATCACCTTTAAAAGCTTGGATTACTATGACATTAATGACAAATTTTTCTTTCTCTTTTTTTTTACAAAAAAACTTTTGGCTAATCAAAAGTGGAATCATATTTTAATTTCTTGTTTTGCATGCTTTGTTTGCAATTTTCATTTGTTTTTTAATCTCCCCAAATCATGGTACTTAATCCAAATTCCCCAAAATTCTTGGAAAATAAATTAACACCATGTGGGAAACATGGTTTTTATTTTCCTCTCAATTTTGTGGTTTCAAAAGTTTGGAAAAAAAATCCAAATTTTTATTAATTATTTTCAAACTTAAAATTTAAAATTCCAAAAAAAATTGTCACTACAATGTGAAATCTTGCCACAAAAAAGAAAAGAAAAGGGCAACATTGGTTGGAAACTTTTTTGAAAACATAAATGAGAATTTCAAGAAAAAACCATGAAAAGTACTTCTATTCTCCAACTTGTAGCCAAAGGTTTGGCTTGTCACATATTCCCAAATCAAGGATGGAAACTCTTTAAATCCCATTCATGTTTGAAACTTCAACATTTTGGATTGCAAAAAATGTTAAGGCAAGTAAATAAACAAGAAGCATATGTCCAATGCCCTCTTTTCATATAGGAAATTGATAATATAAATACAATTTTTATGACTTGGACATAAGGATTGAATTGTAGAGTGCTAATTGCATTTGGACATAACAACTAATATAGAAGCATATGGGAAAAGTTGAAAACTCATGCTTTTGTGAAGCATGTGTACCTTATATAATTACATAGTTAAGTTAATAATCTTACTTGTTCCATTTCACCTATATACAAGGTTAAACATCCATACCCTATGAGAAAATATAAATATATAACTATGGAGGCAAGAATTATATACGCAAATAAAAATTGTGAATTTTCACCTTCAAGAATAAATTCCCAATACTCAAGTGGCCATGAGAGTTAATTGAGATTAATGTTTTGTAAATAATTTTTTAAAACATATTTATAGTCAAATAAAATTGAAAATTTCCAATTTGTTAGATAAATCAAACATGATATCCACCTAGATTGCATCCTTTTAAATATGAAAAAACTTCATTTGTTTATGATCACAAAAGGGATCAAAACTTTTTTTCATGGTCCACATGCAAAAGTAACCAATCTCCTAAAAGCATAGGGATCAAAAGCAAAAGGTAGAATTTAGCTCACACTCCAAGCCACTAATGTATACAAAGGGGTGCCACATTCATGTTCCTAGCATGATCTCATTTTAGATTTGAGCAAAGGGGGAACATGGGTTACACTTTACCCAATTTGTTGCTCCTCATGAGTTCCTTCTTACCCCCCTTCAGTTTGTTGATTGATAATGTGCACACAATAGTCAAAACCGATCAAGACCAATGTCCATAGTTCATAAATCCATAGATTGTTGTGTGGTTACACTTCATGATTCCCGCACTACCAATGGTGAGATGAAGAGGGTTTCCAATCACAAAAGCTTGAGGTAGAAGTAAAAGTTGAAAAACAAATTAAAATGACAAAAGTGAAACAAAACCATATTGAGTTTATTTTATTCACCTCCCCATTCTTCAAATGCAAATATTTTTATAAAATATTTTTTTCTACCAAAAAAAAAGTTGGATGCAATACAACTATTCAAATTGCTTAGAGCCATTTGCTTGCAAATATATTATTGTTCAATTTCAAGTTTTATAAAAACATTCATCCATTATCAATATAAATACTGTTGTACCCAAATGGATTTGGCAACAAATTGGCCAATAATTAGTTAAATCTCAACTCTTAGCTTCAACACTTGGTTTTTTAATTCCGAAATTTTTGGCATGTAATGTTTATACAAAATAATAAACATGACTTTGTTGTCTTTTTGGGATAGTCTAAGTGTGTTTAGACTCTCACATCTTTGAATTCAAGGATTGGGAGGTCTAAAGTTCAAACTCGACAATCAAATATTTTAGAATTTAATTTAATAATTATCATAAATTTTTTGGCACTAGTAGTAAATAATTTCTCAAAAATTCGAAAAAAATAAAAAATAAGTTAATCTATACCAAAATCGTTCGTGTATTATGGTAGCTTCAAAATGACATGAAGTGAGGGTCATGACATCTATATGCAAGAAACTTATAACTGAATTTGTTGTGCTTTTGTTAGCTTTCATTTCGCCTCTTGTTGAAATACATTAGTGACAAGAGGTGAGATCCTAAAAGGGCTCACATAAAGGATTCCTTAATTTGGAAAACAACCCCAAACCAAACTAAACTTGTCACCCCACTTAGTGCCACAAGTCTTTTATTTGTTGAGTCTTTTATTAATCAAATTGTCAAATCAATATAAATGCAAACAAAAAGTTATTATGAATTTTTTTTTCACAAAGCATGAAAATTGGGTAGTGTGTTAGCTTGCACACCTCCTACCATTGCATTCACATGGTAGACTTCATGCCATCAAGTTCTATGATGGTTAATATCAATTGTTCAATTAAGGAATTTATATTATCAAGTAATGCAATGACAAGAAATATTCAATAATATATTGAAGCAAGTTATGATGTATCTTCTACGACTTTGAACAATTTTTTCGGGTTAAATTTGCAAAAAACTTAAAGCCTAAAAAAACAAAAAACAAAATTGGATTTTCTAAAAATCCCTTTCAATATAAAGGGAGCAATTGCATGTGTCCAAGTTTTTACATTAGCATATTACCATCCACTTTAATTCAACCATGATGAAATTACTTGAAAAACTTCCTTGAAAGATAAAATCTTATGAAGGTTCTATAGAAACTTCCATGAGTTACCACTTCCTCCACAAAGTTTCAAGCCCGTGTTTTCTACATGCTAGGAGTTCAATGTAGACTTTAATTCGAACAAATAAAATTGGCAGTACATGGAGACCTTTATTGTTTCTCACAAGTAATTACAAAGGTAGGAGGTATTTAAAAATATATGAGGTCAACTTTCATGATGACACAATGGCAAACATTGCATACTTGTACTAGGCATCTTCACTTATATTAGATTAAAAACCCACTTGTGTGAATATATATTTTATATTATTCCAAAAGTAAATTTCAATCATGTATGTAAATCTGTATGCAATTGCAAACGATCAATACTCAAAACAATCAAGGTTGTGTGAGCTTGATGTCAATTACTTAAAAGACTTTTTACCCCTTCATTTTTTTCAATTTATTTAATGACATGTGAATGTTAGGATGCATTCAAAACATCCAATTTATTCATGGCCATAACATTGGAACAAATGATGATGTTTGACTCAAGTCATCGTAGGCATAAATGTTTTGTAAGTAGTCACCTTCGGGGGCAAGGCTATCATTGATTCATGTGAAGTACAATAGTTCAATATTTGATGGTAAAATGACAAAGCTAAAGCTCATACACATTACCATGTGAAATGCATAATATATGATTGGTGGCCCATGTTGGACTAAAATTGTTATTTTACTTGTTTTAAATATTCATCATTGTTGGGAAAGAAAACTTTAAATTAAAAGAAAACTTTCAAAATTCCCTCAATACATTCAAATGCACATGAAAAAGAAAAAGAAAAAAGAAGGAGATGGCCATACATTCCACCATCAAGGAAAAAGGTCACATGTTACGCTTTACTTTTTCAACTATTTGTATTCATCTATAGAAGTTGCAAGGAGGAACTCATTGAACTACAGATAATCTCTGTCTTTGAATACCATGAAAATTTTTAACCTAGTTTCAATACATCATTAAAATCTAACATTATTGCTTCAAACATAATACAACTTAAATGTCACACAACACGATAAAAAGTAGCAAATTTTTATACACTAAGAAGCTAAAGCCTAAAATTCATATATGCAATTTTTTCTGAAGGCAATGGTTTATTAGGAACATTCATAGTGAATGGATTCAAAAAATTGAGCACTACAAAGTTGAATGCCTATATGACATGTTCAAAACTTGTTTTAGAAATTGTTTTTTGGTACACCAATTTGTTAATTGTTTTGTTGATTTGATTGTTACTTATGAAAAACACAAAGTCTTTTTGCCAAGTTTGTGACAACATTTCTATGACTATTGAGTTGTGGTGACTTACCCAATGCCTTAATATTGTTCTACATGCTTTGAAGACAAATTTAAGAAAAATTGTCAAATTTTGATGCTAAATGGAAGTAAAATACAACATACACACATGTAATGTAATAATTTTTTTAGATTTGATGCATCAGATGATATGTTTGTATTCCAAGCTCACAACTACGGCAATAATGATGACAATATATTACAATTATTCTTTTAAATTTATAATAAAAATCTATGTTCATCCTTGGCAACACATTTTTCCATGAATTTAAATCTATATGCACACAATAGAATATGATGTGGTAAAGCTTTGAAAATTGTTTTATAAACTCCATAATTTTACCCTTTTGTCAATGTTTTCTCCTTGAACAATTGGAAGGGGAAACGGTTGGAAAGCTTGGGCCCATGACACATCCTTGTGAGGGACATAGGTTGTTCCATTGTAAGTGGGAAAACAAATTACCCAAATTGAATTTTTGAATTGAAGTTGAGCCAATTCTGCAATAACTAGTTGGCTACATAATCATAGCATGTCATGATGAAGTAGTTGGCTCTAGAGTCCTTTTCCCATACAAGTATTTGAAAATCATATTTTCCACTTTTCTTCACAATGTCGACGTTTTTCTCTTCATTGTTTACACCTTGTTGTAAAATAGTGTTTTGATTCATTAACACAAATCTCCCCTTTTTCATTGTGAATAGGTGATAATCCATTCAACAAGGGAATGTCACAAAATGTTGAATGATTAAGTAGTAAGACCTATTTGGGTGATTTTGCCTCCCACATTGTGATATTTGTCTTTAAGCAAATTTGACATGATCCTCAAATGCTTAAATATTGTGAGTAGTTTTCAATTGTATTTTGCCTTGAAGGAAATGTACATGCCTTGGTTTGAATACGTTAAAAATATTATCCCCATGTTTTTTTGACACAACTTGCCTCAAATATTGTTTTTTCAAAAGTCAAATTTTAAGACATCTATAAATATTTTGTCCTTCTCAAGTTTAAAATAAGGAATTTTGAATTTTTCACAATTTATTTAAATTTTTTTTAATCACATCAACCTAAAGGACTATGAAAATATTCATATGGTATTTGGAAGACACCTTATGTTGGTGAATAATGGTTCCTAAAAATGAGGAGGCACCTTTTAGCTTGCAAAAGGCCTCTTACATGCCTATTAAATGCCTCCCATTCCTACCACCTCATGATCCAACTAGTCTATAATCATTGTAATATATGTACTTAAGGCCTTTTGTAGGCCTAAGGTGCCTCACATTCCTATTGTCACATAGTCTACCATGTTTAGTTTTAGTATATGTTGATTGTGTGTTTTATGATGGGTCCTTAAGGCCCAAGCGGCGTTCTCAAAATATAAACCATGACTTCATTGTGCCTTGTCCTAAGTCCTTATATTTAAGAATGCCCCCACCTTGGGACCTTACCTTTTGTATAATTCACATTCAACTTCACCTTTGAACTTTTGGAACATGTTAATTGTTCGTTCCCCTTCTTTAACCTCACACATGACATTTTGTTCCCAAAATGAATATATTAATTCTTTAAATTTCAAGAAAAGATTCAATGTTGTGTGTTTGGAGGCAAATGAATTTTAATTATATTAAAATTATTCCAAAATTAAATAAATAGTTTATTGTCAACTCACCCTTGAAAGAAATTCAAGTAATTATGGAATCATTTCATTTTGTGTGCTTATTGTGTTCAAAAATGCAAAATTTGAATGAAGATAGTTGATACAACAAAATATCATTCACATTGACATGAAACTTTGGTTTGAACCCATTATCGTGCAAACTTTTAGTTCTAAATATTGTGCATTTATTTTTATAACGTGCTCCATGTTTTGTTACCTAACTTCTTTCCAATCTATGAAGATGGTGAACCTCATTCAATAATTTGCATTGTTTCAAGCATGTTGATTATAAAACAACACCAAAAAACCAATAATTTGAACATGGACCTAATCCCACATGATTTGAATCAAGGAACTCTTAATAATAAGAGTATGACTTATGACTTATTTTTGACCGTGGAATGTAAATTGCAAGAACACAAAGGTCACACCTTTGTTGTGTGACCATAAGGAATTACCAATTTTCATGAAAGAATCAACAATGAATTGGTGATTCTATGGTCAATCATTTGATTTTCTTTCAAAAAATTCAAAACTATGGTTATACACTAAAATTGGGTCTTTGATTTTTGAGAATCATGATTATGAATCATAATAATTGCTTTAATAACCGTTGGGGGTTTGTTTTTAATAAGCATCCAACATTGGTCCACACTAGTGTTGGGTGGGTACTAGACCCATAAACAAAATTTGATCATAGTTGAACCTGGTTCTTTCCAAAAGAATTGGCAAGTACCCTCCCAAGTGATAAAGGTTTGAGCTATATGAAAAGCCTAACTTTGCTCACTTGAAGTCTCAAGTTTTTTTCAATGCAACATTATTGCTATTGTTTTCTTATTTTCTTGTGTTGTTTTAACATTATTGTTATTTTTGATATTGTGGTTTTTTGTCTCAAGGGTTTTTTGTTCTTTTTTGTTTTGCTTTTGTATTTCATTGTGTTGTTTGTTGATTCTCATGGCGTTGCAAATTGTTTCTCATGTGGTTTTGCAAGTAATGTGTGTGGTGTAGCTCAAAACACTATTCTGAACAATGAACTCCAAATAATGCATGACAATTTTTGTTGTAACTTGAATTGTTTGTGGGCCTATTCATTGTAGAACTTTTATTACTCCTAGAACTTGTGCCAAGGTTGAGGGTGTTCACAACACTACCCAACTATTTAGCATTGTTGCTTAATGGTGTTGTTGCATGGGTTGATTATTTTGCTACTCATCTTACTCCTTGTCTTGTTCCTATTAGGTAGCACCACTACCTTCCTTGTGTTTTTCCTTTTTATTCATTCCCCCCTTTTGTGGCATTGGTATTTCTCCCCTTTTGTTTGTGTGCAAAATACAAGTGTAGGTGTTGCATAATGCTTTAGTTATGGGATGCAACTTGACAACCTTGCACTTAAGAAAGGTATTTTTTCAATTTTTATGTTGGTTCCAAAATATAAAATAACATTTTGGAAACAATACAAAGTATATATTGGAGATTATTTTCTATTTTTTGTCTACTATTGGACCATTATTTATGTTTTAAACTAGTCAAAGGGCCATTGGTTGTTGAGTGATGCCTTGAGTGCAAGCATAACCATGAGTTTTAAATTAAATAAAGAAAATTAATAATCTTCATACTTTGAATAAAGTGATGGAAAATGATTTAAGTGTGAATATTGAATTGAGAAGTCTTGAGTGAACATGAAAAAGGAAGTATGTAGGGTCATTAATCATTTCCTTTCCTTCTTGAGAAAATATGATGAAAGGAGAACTCATAATATGGTATGCCTAATGTTAGATCCCAAATACAAAAGTTTAAAATTAAGGTGCAAATATAATATAAGAAAACATTTGACTACATATCACAATTTTAATGAAATATTATGTAAAATATGCTTAAAATAATAATTTTTCAAATCAATTTATATATTTTAAAAAAATGATTAAAAAAGATGTTGCATTATACTATAATGTAAAGGTGTACATTAAAATTTTCAATTTGAAATTAGTTCAAGTCTTTAAAAGAATCTTTTAAGTAATGCAAAACATTGGTTACATTATTTTGAAAGTGTTTTCAAATATTCCGTACCCATTAAATTCATTTTAATTTTTATTAAAAGTTCCCATAATACATTAAATATGTTATTGTACACCTTCATCCAAATTTTTTAATATCAATTTAAATAACCACTTATAACTTTATAGAAATTAAATAATGATTATGTGCAAAGGTGATTCTTAATTAGCCAAAGTTATTTTAAGCACATAATTAATTTAATCTATGTTAATTCAACCATGATTAGTTTAACCAAGGTCTAACTTAAGTTGAACCTTGATTAATGTGAGTTTGACCTAGGTTCAACCAATGTTTTGCTTTGGATAACATTAGTTAGCATGGTTTAATTTTATTACTAAATGTATAAGATTACTATATATAGCTTACATAAATATATTGAATGTATTAATGTAAGTATTTATTAACTTAGGTCATGATTTTTATGATTCATGTCCATTTTGTGCATTATTAGTTGCAGGGTGTTAGTTGCACACACAACCATATGACCCAAAAAATATACAATATCAATTTTGTAGTTACAAGCACAACTAATATAATTATAAATGATAGGATTTATACTAATGTAATGACCTATTTGGATTCATTAAATTGTTTTTTGTATTGTTTGTGAACAAGGGATAATCATAGTTGAAAAAATGGTAGGAGATCCTTATTTCCTATGTTTTAAAAATCATACCATCATTTGCATCCATTATTAGAAGAAGAACATTCTTTTTCTAATAAAAGTGAAAAAAATTACAATTTGGATATTATTAAAATGGTTGCATGAACACTAGTGAAATTATGAAGAAGTTTATCAGTTGAAAATTGTTGATATTTTGAAGATATTAATTATTGAATGTGAAAGACATCAAAAATGCCTTTTGGAATGGTGGAGCAAACATGAATCCATGTTCTCAACTATTTATTTATTTATTTTGAAAAATATTGAAAAATGTTGGTTTAAAAATTGAAAATAAAAAAATATTTTCCTTTATTAACAACTAATTAATTTAAGGAGATGTCACGTGCTAGTCAAATAAATAATTGTGAGAAATTAGTCTTTGTGAGTGAAAATTGGCCCAATAATGTTGGTGTTGGTTGCAAGCCCCTTTCAATTTGGTAGAATTTATAGAATTTAATGTTGGGTTCAAACCTGGGGGGGGGGACTCCAAATCTTGAGGTTTTGTCAGTTCAAAAATTTTCCACATTTGGGGGCCTGGTCTGAACAATGGTCTGAATGGATATCTATTCCACCCCCTCATGCTTATCGGCATGTTCGATGTCTCTTTAACCACACGTCCCCCCAGAGCCTTTTCCGAAAGACCCAAAACAAAGGGACACAAAAAAAAAAAAAAATGCTTCGCTCTATGACACGGAAAACTTGTAGAGACCCATCGGCCACAATGGGCAAAAATTTTTTTTCTTTTTTTTTTTTTTTTTGGGGGGGGGGTGTTTTACCGTTGATCATACCCCACCATATGTACGTGAAGTATCTTCCATTTGGAATTGCCGAAAGCCGGCTTGACTTTTCTCTTCATTCGTTCTAGATACTCGTCAAGCACTCCGAGAAATTTCCTAGTGCATTTTGGAGGGCATGTTATGTAACCATATATATATATATATCCCTTCTAGACAAGAGGATAGGTCTTACACCCACCCCATTTATGAGTGTGCTTGAAATTATGCCTACTTGTAGACGTACGGAAGCTCCCGTCTCACTCTTAAAGCGAAGGCGTAAGAACAAAAAAAACGCACCACATCTTTACACCTCGTGTTTCTACATATTTTTTGGGTTGCCAATAAGTAACCTTCACATCTCGCTTTACCATGGGTAAAGCCCATGGTTGGGTACGGGAGGGTTTAAGTAGGGAATGCAAAAAATGGTCCGCTCGACCTCCGATTTATTTAAAAATCATCGGTCAGCACCATCGTTAGTTACAAATACGTATCACAAAGACCTTGTCCAATTTTCCTAGTGTATTAAGAAGGCAAGTGTAATTTAGGGCGGGTGGGCGGGTGGGCGGGCTGGCGGGCATTTCAAATAACACTCTCTTTTATATTTTTTATAACGATACTAGTGGGTAGTATCACAGGGAAAATAAATAAATAAATCTTATAGGTCGTTTACGCACATTAAATGGGGCCGGTGCTCAACTCCTCCGAGATAAAATGTTTTGTCAATTTCCCAAATGTTACCCCTCCAATCTTGCAAGGGAAACTCCCCTACTTGAAATCAAAAATCCCATGCTAGGGGGGGGGATTTGAAATTGCCGGATTGGACGGTAAATAAATAAATAAATGTATATACCCCATGCTAATGGAATCTACTCGGGAGTCTAAGGGAATATTCCCAGGACGGGTATGGTAGAAAGTATGGCCTTTGTGGAAGGGAAATTTTTTAAAAAATTTATCTTCATCAGCAGGTCTTGCCTGCTTGCTGCCCGTTGCTTTTCTTTTTTCCACAGTGCAAAAGAAAGTAGGCAGAAATTCCTCACTGAAAATATTCTTTTCATAAAGTTTATTTAGTTGGGCACATTCCTGAAGGGAAATTTTTAATTAAATTTTTATTAAAAAAAACTAGTGGAAATTTAAAAGTTTCCTGACGGAAAATTTTCTTTTGAATTAATTTTTTTTTTAGTGGGGCAGTTTCATGACGGGAAATGAACGTTGTAAAAAAATTTGAAATTTCTAGTGGGTAGTTTCCTGAGGGAAATTTTTTGTTTTCAAATTTTTAATTTTCTTTTCAAGGGCAGGTTCCTGACCGGATTTTTTTTTTTTTAATTTCAAAAATAGTAATTGTTTTTGGGGGTTGCCCAGGCCGTGAAGCTCCTCCCCCTCCTCTTCTTCTTCTTCTTCTTCTTCTTGTCGCTACGACGTGCCCACGACACGGACGCGGACTGGAGGACGGAGACTGAGACTGAGCGCCGGACTTTAGAGAAGGAAAGACAGAGGAACGCGGGTCCAGCCAGGTGTGGTGGCCACAGCACGCAGCAGCGAACTTCGTGTTCTGTTCGCCAAGGAATCTGCTACGGATATGCTATGCACGCAGGCAGCGGTTGAGGTAATATGCCGATGCTTTATCCCCGATACCATTCCCTGAATGAATCACAGTCTTCTCTCTCTCTTTTTTCCCTCTCTCTCTCTCTCTCTCTCTCTCTGTGTCGTACCGCATTTCGAATAGTAATATTGTTATATTATTGTCATTGATCTCCTTCTTGTAATAAGTACTTATTGTGTGTATTTGTGTGCGCGCTGCGTGTGTGTTTGTGATTTTTCCTTCTGTCTGTTTGATCGTTCTTCAATCCAATTAGTGAAGTGGATTTTGCTGCATTATTATTATCTTGTTGGAATTCACGAGTGGATTCGTCTTTCTCTCGCGCTTGCTTGCGTTTTTTTATTATTTTACTTTTATCCCTGTTTGTTGTTTTGCTCTTTGCTTCTCGTCTGTTTCTTTCGGTGTTTGGTTTGTAGAAGGAAAAGAAAAAATTGCGGCGAAACTTGTATTGTGTAGGAGTTGTTTCTCTATGTTTTCGCGTTCTTCTTGTGTTCATAATTTGCGTGGTGCGCTTGCGGTCGTGCAAGGAGAAGGAAGAGGAAGAATCGGAAGTTTTTCTTTGCCTATGCAGTTTGTGGCGCCAGAATTACTCTCGTTTTCGACGAGTATTTCTTCTTCTTCTTCGTTGGCAGATCGATTTGGTTCGTCGCGTTTAGTGTGCGCTGAGAAAGCGATCCTGAGCACTAGTAACAACTTTGGCGTAAGAGCTTCGTGTAGTAGTAGCGAGAGGAGAACTGTTCCGCCGCCGGCGTCGGTCAAAACAGATCCAGGTTTCTCGATCGAGACGAGACCGGGAATGTCACCTTCTTTTGAATCTGGTAAGGAAGAAGCTCTCTACTACTATTACTACGACTCTATTGAAAACAGTTTCCGCGAAGATTTTTTGTTTGTTTGTTTGTTTGTCGATCCGTCTGCGCATCAATAGCGCGTGTTCTTTCCCAGCGCACCGCAGGCATAGTAGAGAAAATCAGGAACAATTTTGAACGAATCTCCTCCTGCCTGATTGTTTCACGGATCGTTCACTAGTTTGTGTTTGAGAGACTGCCTCTGTCTGGACGAGAGAGAGAGTGACTGGAAGCAAGAGAATTCACTAGAAAGGTCAGGTTCTTTGATCGTCCCGGTGTACCAGCTTACAATGTGCTGGGCAAGGAATCTCTATGATTCTTCTAGAGATGAAGAGGTCGAAGCATCATCCATTGCGCCGGGTGGCAGATTTGTGTTTGGACCCGGCCCTACAGTGCATGCAATTCTTGCTGTCGACGCCAGATTGACAACGGAAGAAGAAAGACTTGTGACGCTTTCTTGTAAGCGGATCTTTGATTTGTTTTACCATACGCAACAGGTAGTATATCCAATGCTGCACGCTCTGTTTCCTTTATTTCTCCTCCTCCGAGAAACTAAAGAATCAGAGCCTTTTTTTCTTCCTCCGAGAAAGAAAGAATCAGAGATCGATGAGTTAGAGACAAGGCATCCATTCCACATGTGCACGCAAGCACATTCGAGAGTACAGCGTTTCCGTGATCAGCGTTTTTGGATTTCTGGTAGTTCTCAGTATGCATGTACTTGTATTTTGAAGCAGTTTTTTGGAGGAGCGTGCTTGCACGGGTATGTACTGACATCTTTCTTTCTTTTGTGGTGCAGTTTCAACGGAGCCCAGAACACTGCCTCAAGTCCTGCTGGTTCCTGATTCTGGAACACCAGCAGCAGCCCCACAAACCTCAGGCTTGTCGGATGACAGTGTTGCTGGACGCGGTGGCTATGAATATCACCTCAAAGGTAAGGAGTAGTTCTGTGTAAAATTCTCCATTTGCTTGTCAGATCCAGGAAGAAGAAGGAACCCACCTTGTGTGCAAGAAATTGGACTGTCAAGACTGGCAGCCAGTCTTCTTCTATCTGTTTGAATCTATCTCTATTTGCCATTTGTACAGTTCCCGCCAGCAGATCCAAAGAATCTTATATGCAGCATTTTCCTATGTTAGACTGGACAGATTTTCAATGAAAGTCTCATTTGGGTTCTCTGATCTGATGATCCAGGGTTGAGAGCAGGAGTACACAATCCAAAACTTGTGGTTGTTGGACATCGTGGCTGTGGGAAAAACAAGTCACCGAGTAAGGGAGAGACAATTGATTCTCGGCCCTCCATTCGAGAAAACACTATTGCTTCTTTCAATCAAGCTGCAAGGAATGGTGCTGATTATGTTGAATTTGATGTCCAGGTGAACCCCCAAAAAACAACTCCCAGCATGTATAATATTCCATTGCACTTTGTGTTTCTCAAGTCCCTCACATTTCTAACATTCAAGGGAAAAGTTCTCTTTTGCAATCAGTGATCTGCATCTGAAATGATGGGCTCTTCTACAGGAGAGAAATTTTGGGATTTTGTGTTTCCAGAGTGATGCTAAAAATTGGCTTGGTTTTTGTACAGGTGACCAAGGACAGGCATGCTATCATTTTTCATGATGATTATATCATCGTAGAAGATAAGGTATTGTCTCAGGACTCTCTGCTTATAGTGATTTTGAACATTATAGCCAACACCCGTATCTGGAAGTTGTTTAGACTTATGGCAGGATTGGGTCACACTGGATCTTGTAACTTATGCACCATGAAATTGTGGAGACTACAGTCTATAGGAGAAATTGGTGGAACCAAATCCTTGCATCAATGTATACTGATTACTTGGATGCTATGGTGCTGTTGTACAGGTTCCAAGGAAAATTGGGGATATTACATTGGAAGAATTTCTTGGCATCGGACCTCAAAAGAATTTTGCCAAGGTATTGAGATGGTTTTGTTTTCCGTCAAGTCTCTGAAGAATGCTGGCAGGAGTTGTGAGAAATTTAAAGCCACTAATTATAATTATGTTTGAGAAGCCTTAGCTCTGATTCACAAAGACTTGTCAGAAACAAGTGTCACCAGATGATCTTGAAGTGATTTTCTGTGTTTCCTATGACTTCTTTTTTTAAGCTTCAATGAAAAACAATGTTAAAAATAGGAAATGAACACATTTGTGGACACAGTAGTACATAGATGTTGAAAAATGTGTTGCCTTCATGTGTTCACAGGAAGGGAGAAGCCTTTACAGAAAGGCCAGGGATGGGACATTGAATCGATGGACTGCAACTATGGAAGATCCTCTTTGCACACTTGAGGAGGCATTTAAGCAGGTGGATCCCGCTGTTGGCTTCAACATCGAAGTGAAGTTTGATGACATTGATGAAACTTCTGATGTCGAGTTGCGGCGTGTGATTTATCCCATTGTAGAAGTAAGTATCTTCTGTTAACTTTGCAACTACCACAGCTATTTGATGTGTAACTTTGATACTTTGCAGATGTGAATAGTCTTGCACGAGAAATCAATTGTTGAAGGCCAGAGGCATTCAAAATGGGTCAATATGAATGGACTGTTTTGATCAAAAAGTTTCACCAGACCATAACTTGTGTAGGACTCAAGAGCTTTGTATATGCACTGGATGTATCTCATTTTTTTGTTGTTGATATACAGAGCGTCAGGCAGCATTCAAATGGAAGAAGGATTTACTTTTCCAGCTTTCATCCCGATGCAGTCCATCTTTTGGGGAGTTTGCAGTCTACATATCCGGTAAAGATAAAGTACCTGCACACAAAGATCACCAACTAGGACTGAAGATTTTTGCTACACATGTTAGGTCATGAGCTCTATAATCCAATTGGGATAATCAGATTCATCAGGCCATGTGTGGTGTGTAGGTGTTCTTCTTGACTGATGGAGGTGGTCGCATATATAATGATCAAAGAAGAAACTCAATTCAAGCTGCAATTGCAGTTTGTCAACAAGGTATACTGGGGCTCTTCTTCATGCTGTTCCTCTTTATGTGAAACCAGGAAACCATGGATTCAATGGATTTGCTAAATGGAGAATGGTTGTTGGGGCCAAAGCACTTGAGCCTTCAAAGCCCAAAGCTATTTTGGATTTCCCTGAAAGATTGTCATGTGTGTTTAGGGGTTGGGAGATGAATGGAGAAAATGGTTCACATGCAATGTATGTGGGTATTTGGCAGGTCAATTGCAGGGCATAGTGACAGAAGTGCAAGCAGTTCTTCATGAACCCAGCCTTATTTCCCTGATCAAAGCCGCAAATCTCTGGGTCTTCACATACGGTGAATTCAAGTGAGTAATTTATATCACATAGCATTTGGGAAAGGTCTTGTAAATCTTTGTGTTTGCATCATATGGCAGATAATATACAAGTCATTTACATGTATTGTTGGCATTCAATCTCCTATAGGAGATGGTTAGACCACTTCAGAAAAGAATGAAAGGAAAGATGGTGTGCAATCATGGATACAGGAAGACAATTTATGCCCTGTGGGGAATGTTATGGTCAAATAGTATGTACTGTTAATGTTCAGGAAAAACTGTGGAATGTGACTTACTACAGAGGTGTTTAGCACGAATGTGGACTAAGTTTATGATGGGGTTGTGTGCATCAGTAATGTTGAGGAAGCTGTGCGAAAGCAGAAGGATGCTGGTGTAGATGGAGTAATTGTAGATCATGTGCTGGAAATAGTGAAGTTGGAGCATCAACTGGAGGACCAGCACCCACCAATCTCTTCATCTTACTCCACAACATCAAGTCGCACTGACATCCTACCGGTGTTCTGAAACGTAAATAGCAACCTAGTGTCGTATTCTTCTTCTCCTGCCCACAGCCTAAGTACGCCATACCTGTAAACCATTCCAGATGTAGCTAACTACAGTAGCAACAACCCATTTAAAGTTTTGGCAATCCTAACATCCACTTGCTTGTCAGACAAAGGCCAAAACGAAGTTTCAAATATTTTTTACACCATTTCATCTGAGTTTTAGTAAGAGAATGAACAATTTTTGACGTCTCACGATCCCATGCAGATGAGGGCGGTCCTGAAAGCAAAGCCTGCCTCAAAAGTATTGTGCCCATTGCACCCCAAGAAGAAGTGAGTAACCTCCCTCTCTTACTCAAAGAACTTGTTACACCCAAATCTGTGTCCAGTAAAAAACATTCTGGAGATAAAAGATACATATTTTTTTACCCAGTACAGCCAATTCCTTCTTGTAGGTAAATCATGTATTGAGTACAGATTCAGTTCTATGTTCTCCTTCAAATACAAAGACAATAATGAAAGGTGTTTGACATGGAAGACCAACTATGTCGAGTTTGAAAAACAATGAAAGTGATCTAGTACACGTTGTTTTGCATTTCATAATTATCACACATCAGTACAACAAAATGCATCCCTATACATCAATTGATTTCATTGGATTTTGAGTGAATTCAAAGATCACACTAAATGGGACTGAGCATAGATGCATTGAATTCATTCGTCCACTTAACAAGGATTAGTGAACTGCACCCACATTTTGTAATAGTGCATGGTTTTATGTTTTAGTTTCATTCCTCTCAAACATAATATCATAGTCCTATTGGATTTGGCAATAGTTTAATTTAATATCTTTCAATTCGTCAATCTTTTGAAAAATTCAATTCCCAAAGTGTTAAAATTTTGAATGTTTTTTTAATGGCCTTATGTTTTGGAGATCGAAAGAGTTAATATTAAACTATACTTACTAGCATGTTATTCATCTTTTGTCTTTTTCTTTTGAATCTTGTTGTTGCATGCACTTTGCTTGATCCATAATATGGCTTTGAGCTTGGTGGATAATGGTATATTCTTTTGCTTGATCCATAACATGGCCTTAAACGTTGATGGATAATGGGGTACTCTAGGTGCAAGGGTTTTGACCAATAATAATAGCCTTGTGCTTTTGTGGATAATGAGCTATTCTAGGTGCAAATGAATGGTAAATATCATTTGAATCTAGAAATGAAAGTCTAAAACTTGTTCTTTTGAAAACACATTGCACTGAAAATCACCACTTGAAGCTCTCAACTTAGTATCATCAATAAGTCACAAATTTTTCATGCATCTTCCAACAATTTGCTTATGCCTTCTAAAGCTACAAGGTGGACTAAAAGGTGATAAACAAGACTCTCTAAATGTAATGAATAGTTGTTGTATATTGTAAATGGATGAAAAAGATTGATTTCTTCATTCATGTTGAAAGTATTATTAAAAAAACTTTATAATGTGGGCCAAAAATATTGGAAAATATTACATGGTATGTCAAAATGCATTCTAGTAATTAATTAGTTCAGCATTGAATCCATTGAATACAATTTGGTATTACAATAGGCAATAGTATTATCCAATGCAAGAGAAATTATACATGGCACAACTTGAATATGTGAAGGTAAGGTTTATGTTGGCTTTGAGCAAAAAATGGTTAATTCTCAACATTTGGTTTTGTCAAGCACATACCACTTAGTGACTTGAAGGAATTGCACACTATAATGGGTACTTAATCATTGAAGGTGACATTATAAGGTGGGTTGCAATCATTCAATGTGAGGCATTTGAATTGCCCATATTTGATCTTATGAATGAATATAATGAAATTGTTCAATTTGAAGGAGAGTTTTGGATTTAGCTAATTGAAATATAACAACTTGTACAAAGGTTTTAATTTCTAAATATTTTTAAAATTAAGTTCAAATGACACATAATCTTAAGGATACTTACATTTTGAATGCATGGCAATAACTAGTGTTGTCCAATTATCACATTTTAAGCCTATTTTGTGGATAACAATAAAGAATATTCCCATTTTTTTAAAAGAAAAAGGATATGTATTTCAAAAAAAAATTTAAATCTACTACACCATCCAATTACACGTTTTTTTTAAATTTTAAAATGCCAATTACGAAAATCTCAATTTTCAATTTTCAAAAAATGATGAATATGCACAAAGGTTATGCATATCAATTTTCTAATTGTATTGCCTACAAAAGAAATTGAACAAAGAACAAAAAATCTCCAAAAAAAAAGAATTTGTTTCATTGATTCCTAGAACCAAACCAAACCAAAATTTGTGGGCGAATTGAATTGTAATTCTATAAAAAACTTTGCCCAATTGTAGCACAAGTTCCTTGATCCAACCACCCTACACAAATCCACCCCAACCCACAAAGTTAGTCACCATCAATTTGAAATTCTTCAAAGAAATCATGTTCTTCAATCAAATTGTCGTTATCCTATTCCAAAAGTTCCTTTGTTTTCAAGTATTGTTTGAAGTCTAAATTTGACTTGCAATTTGCATGTGGATCATCAAGCCAATTCTTCATGATAGTAATAATATAATTTATGTTGTCCACTTGCAAGTAGCAACACCTTAAAGATATCAATAACCTAGCAAGACTAAAAATTCGTTAAATTTTTATTTGTGAACTCAGGATTCCCAGACATTTTGTTTTACAAGAAAATCCACATTTGAAAATTGGCCTTCATGCATATGCCACCAAGTTAATGGATGAGGAAATAGACAACCTTTTGAATAGAAACAATTTTTCAACGACTAATGCTCGAAAAGATTTTTCAATTGAAGCCCCCATTCCAAACATATTTTCTTCAAGTTTTAATCTTGTATCATCAGTTGTTGTACATCACAAATTTAACATGTGACAAATTAATAATAAAAATCATGTGAAGAAGTTCATTTGCTCATAGGTTCATACATTTTACACATGAATATCATGTGTTGAAAACACATTTGACATATGGATAAATGTGTTGACAAATGAAGTACAAATCTATGAATAAACAAATGTCAGATAAATTTTGCATCATCGTATAAATCCGTATTTCAAATGTGTTTCCAATGCATGAAACGTACAAATTATGAATGAATGAATTTTGCACAATTTTCATTATTAAGTTGTGAAATGTTAAATTTGTGATGTAGTGGATGCAATGGTACTAGGTTTTAGTTGTTCAAAACACATTATTAGAAGAGGAATCACAACCTTCGCATCATGTTCAAATGTCAATCGGATTACATTCTCATGTCCTACCAAACTTTCCACAATGGACAAAGCCTTGAAACATGGATCCAACATGATAGCCATCATGTTGTGAACCTACCATGCATTTAAAAACTTCAAGAAATCTAAAAAAAATTTGATCACCTTTACAACTTCAAGCCACATATTTGTATGCAAAAGCCAAATTTTTGTTTCAAAAGGGTCAAAAATTTTAAACAAACTAAAAACTACAACTTAGCTCCCATGTTCACAATTAACGTGATAGTTGTTGTCAACGTTTCTAACAACAACCAATGGCCCTCTGATTTATTCAACATAAATGTTAAAACAATAAGTTTCAAGGTAGATGTGACTACCTCAACAATAGCCCACACTTGGGCTTTAAGTACTTTATATATGTTGTAAAGCCATAGATTTTTGCTTACCATTTAACAAATAATAATGGCATTTTAAAACTCAATAATCTTTTCAAACATAATGACCTTGTTGGTGAATCTAATATTCATAGGAATTTTTAATTTTCAATGTCACATCCCACTTTCACCATAAGTTCATTCACATTCCTTCCTCCCTTTCTTGAACTTTTTGGTCCAAGTAATGGTTTTTTGTAAACTAGCCTAAACATCCTTCACATTCACATGTTCCAGCTGAACAAAAATTTTGTCATCATTTGATCCATATTAACAAGCTTTAGACATCACATGCCCAAAGCATGTGCCTTCATAAACCTTAAGAATCTTCAAAAGTTCACAATCGATGATAGAATGTAAAGCTATTACCATAGCTACCAAATTAGTGCCCTCAACTTTTACAAAAGCAATCACCTAGTGCAACAAACCAAACTTCTCCAACAAATATTGAAGTTATGCCGCCATGAATTCAACTAGGGGCACAACTTTTCAATCACCCAATTTAGTGACATGAAATAAAAAATTTAGTCACCAATTGTGTGGCGAACAAATCCATTTTTATTCACCACACATAAAGGGGGCAACTCAAGTGCAATGAAAAAAATTCATGTGTCAATTTTGACAAATGCGACCAATGCATCAAAATAGACATCAATGTGACACCCAACACAAAATGGCCCCGTCACGTCGATTTTAACAACCCTACCCAGTTGTTTCATTCATTTAAAACAATCAGTGATATGCATGGGGATTTAGGGGTCATTTACAAAATAAATAACCAAAGCAAAAATATTTGCATTGCCACAAGAGATCCACAAATCAAAACTAATAAACACTACTATTATAGATGCAAGATTCAGTAGAACATGTTGGTCCATGGGGATCTTAACAATGGTAAACAACATTTTTTCCATAAAAAAAAATCTAAGTGGAAATTGAACATAGGGGCATTAATGTAAAGCTAATCTTTGAAGCAAAATGTTTTCACAATTAGACAAAGGCCTATAACCCTTACAAATATAAAACAAAAAATCCTTTAAAAACTACTATTGTTATTCATCATTTTCTGTACGGGTTTGTGGCACCAATAAATGCAATAATTGCATAACTAAAATTATCTATCTTTTTCTTCCTTGATTACCAAACATTAGGAGCAATAGGTTTTGGCACTTCACTAAGTTATTATTTCCTCAAAACAAACAACTTTGGATGTGCAATTTGCACTTGAGTAGTCATGGGAGTTATCCCATTGACTTTTTTGTATTTAATCAAACCTTTCCACATAGTAGACCTTTGAATCAAAACATCACTGGATGTTTTTTCAAATCTACATATTATGCATTGTAAAATTTGTGGATTCGCCAAATCAACAAGTAGGTAATCAAATGTTGTTAGAAAAAAAATCCCCAACATATAAATTGCAGTTGTGAGGTCTTCAATCCACAACTTGTGCTTTTACAACCGCAAATTATGAAACATCAACATTTGACAATGTGTTGCAAGATTCTAAATGCACACCCTCAACATCTAAAAGTGATGAAAATTGAATATGAGTAGTAGTATTTGATGCAACATTTTTATCAACTCCACCCATACTTTCAACAAACAAGGTTGCCAAAACCTTTTAACCATTAATGAAGATAGAAACCTAAACCAAAAAAATAAACACATTAAACCCACACTTTCAACAAAATAAAGTTGTTGAAGTTTTTTAGCCATCGAAGACATCAATGTAAACCAAAAAACAAACATGTTAAATTCTAAATTTGCCCAAAATAGGCTTGTTGAAGCTTTTCAACCATTGAAAACTAAAACCTAAACAAAAAAACTAAACACATTAAGATTCTAAGCACCAAAAGTTAAGTTCCCGAACACCAAAAAAAATTAAAAGTTTAGAACTTACCTCTTTTGATTCACTGAACTCATTGAGTGAACTCATGCTGACACTAAACTTGTCGAAACACACATTCAACGCCAAACTCACCAAACATGCTTGCAATGCCGATACCAAATTCCCCCACAATGCACAATGCCAACACCAAATTTTTCAACAAAGAAATCAGCAAAGCTACAAAATGTGTGCACATTTAGATGCACTCAAAAAAAGCAAAGCAGTCAAAATCCATGTGTGTTTGTGCATTGTGCAAATTATGCACTCAAAGAAAGCAAAACAGTCGAAATCCATGTGTGTTTGTGCATTGTGCAAATTATGCACTCAAAGAAAGCAAAGCAGTCGAAATCCATGTGTGTTTGTGCATTGTGCAAATTATGCACTCAAAGAAAGCAGTGAGTTGTGCACAATGTTGATGTCAAGTAATGAACATGCACAACATCAATGCTGAACTCCCATAGAACACACAACGACAACACAAGTTCTTTAGCAAAGAAATTTGCAAAATTACAAAGTGTGCACATGTGCACTCAAACAAATAAAAGCAATGGAAATGACAAGCTCCAAGTGGTACTCATATGCACTCAAAGAAAGTAAAGCAAGTTGAAATCCATGTATTTGTGTACATTATGCATTCAAAGAAAAAAACGAATTGTTGTAAAGAGTAAAGCGTAACATTTGATTGCATTCCCATTTTTGCAAAACCCTAATTCCTAACACCTAAACCTTAAATGACTTAAACCCTAAACCTAATGCATATTCAAATTGTCAAAATGCCACTTCCACATATATCTATTCTATTTTGATGTGTCGATATAGATAAAGTTATGCATAATGAAAATATGGTGTTAGCCATCTGACAGTTGTGTATAGAGGCGAATATCAAAATGAATTCAAAATTCATATATGCATTTATACATATTCAGCAATTATTTCGATGTATATCTGATTTTATATATATAATTGGACAACACTAGTGGTAACCCTTGATTGAAATTGTTTCACATTTTAAAGATGTCTAATAAAGTTCAATTCTTGAAATTTTCAATAGGGTTATTCTAAAAAAATTAATTGTTTAAACTTGCCCTTTGGATAATTATTTAGTGCCAAACCTTGGTGATAGGTACAATACATTATTTGGTAATTTATTAATATCACATGTGAAAAATGATTGATTGTTTGGGGCTATTCTTTTGAAGACCTATAATATTTTATATATCTTTTTTTTAATGTCCATATATCATAATACCTTATTATTTATAATAATTTGTCAGCTCAAATGATTTTCATAAGCCTTTTTTTTCAACTAAACCAATATTGCATGTAACAAATTCTACAAACTTGCAAAGTTGGTTGTGTTATTCACATAACCATTTCTTACAATTTGTGAAAATAACATTATGAGGGGGGGGGATTCAATCTTTGGATGATGAAATCACACACAAAACAAATAGTCAAAAAGCATGTACATGAATAAATTTTTAAATACCAAAAAAACATGCATAAGAATGAAAGGTCCTTAATGCTTAAATATGTAATCAAATTATATTGGAGATGTGCATTTGAGTAATGCATGCATTGGGATAAACAATTAATCATTCAAATCCCTAACAACTTTTTTTGAAATCTATAAAATTATATGGCATATCATTGCTTGAACCTAAAACAACATGTAGAACCTTCAACATATACAAAATATTGAACTTAACCTATGTTACTTTACTTTTCAAAATTCTTAAAGTTTTGGGATATATCATAACTTGAACATAAACCTTCTTAGAATCTTCAACCTATACTAAATACTGAATGTAGCCTTTGTTATTTTACTTAAAATAATATTTATGTGAAAATAATACATTGTGCTAATAATAATTTATAATTTTTTAATTGATATTGTTGCTTCATTTAAAGCAAGGTTGCCAAGAGGAACATCCCAAGACTAGAAATGTCCTTGGGACGTCCTAAGACATCCATTCCATCCTTTGTCATGTCACTGTCAATAGTAAATAAATTACTAATTTTTTAAAAAACTTTAATCATTTTTTGGGTGTAAATCTAAATTCGAACTTGCCTTGACATTGGGGACAATGAAAAAAATGACAAGCCACCAATTTTTCAACATTACCTTGGCAACCTTGCCATTTCCCACATGACCCAAATGTACCCCACCTTTTCTCTTGGCATTACCCATCATTTCCCCAATGTCCTTCATCATCACCTTGGCATCCCCCATCATTTCCTCACCAACATGGTTTGAAATGAACATATCATTGCCAAACATCATTGACATTCATCCCACTATGAACGTGTTGCTAAAACTCACTAATGTGTTTCGATGTTCTTCCTACCATTGCTAAAGTCCATTGATATGTCCCAACGTTCTTCTTGCTACTGCCAAGCCCAATTCATGCAAGTGTCAACAAGTAACAAGTTACCAAAGTTAATTAACATTTTCCAAACTTCATCAATTTAGGCCCATCTCATGCAACATGTCAATAAACTACAAGTTACCAATCTTAAACAACATTAAATTGAACTCAATGTTGGTATAAAATTGATGATGGTCCCTTTTTTTTCCTTGTTTTCATTTGTGCACATTCGAATGAACCTTACAGTAGCCTCCCACCTAAGTACACACCCATTTAAGTACACATCCCAGTAAAGTACGCATTAATTTCCCAAAAAAATAGGGTTCAGATTTATTTAGTTCAACATGTCATGGATTGTCATTTGGCGCAAGTTTTGAAGATTCTTGCGTTTGGCTTTCAAGGTGATAGCCCGGACCTTACTTTCAACTTTCTAAGATCATCAAGTGTTTCCTCAGCCTCTTCTCGAACTTCGGAGCAAAGCAATTGATCCTCTATATCAATAACTTGCTTATAAAGTGACTTGAATCCCTTAAATACAATGGTGTTTCCTAAACCCGAATCTGATGCTTGAGAGGTAAGAATGTCATCATCATTGTCATCGTCCAAATTCTCTTCAACAATCTTCATCGTCTCCAAAAGCTTTTCAACGTCTTCCAAAACTGTAGCTGCGAATTCTTCATTGTTTTCATCGTCGACATGAACAAATTTTTCAAGTTCGTCTTGCCCAACAAAAAGATTTAAAGTTGCAATTGCTTGTGCAACTTCGGTCCCTAAATCCTCAATCTCGTTCACTATTTCCTAATCGGCTTCTAATGTCATTATTTTCGCCTTGATAAATGCATTTTTTATAGAGCTTGGTGACACGGATTGCCAAGCTTTTTTGACATAACTCGCAACATCGAGCAGGTGAGCTAGATTTCCGTATGCAACTCTAGTAGCACCGCGTTGTAATCTCCACCCCTACATTTTCTTTCAAAGTTTCGCCTCCTCATCCCATTCATAGAAGTCAAAAACATCCTTGAGATAGAGATATTTGAACATCTTCTTCAGAGCTACAATTATGCCCATATCACAGGGTTGTTTCCAACTTGTGCAATTTGGGGGAAAGAAGATGATCCTAACATTATCACATTCAAAAGCCTCAAAGTGTCCAGGGGCATTGTCCAACAACAAAAGAACCCGACGTCCGGTTCTTTTTCCACTTATGGAAGAAACACTTCATTGAACCACTTCCAACACGTTTCCACGTCCATCCAAGCTTTAGCTTGACTGAAATATGGAACAAGCCATTGGCGGTCCTTGATACAAGCAGGTGCTTTCGGTTTGCCGATCAATGCGCAAGGAATTTTGTGAGTTCCCACAGCGTTGGTGCACACAATAAGAGAAACCCGACCTTTGGATTTTTTCTTCCCTCTAGTGGTTGATATGTTCTCATCTGGCATTAGAAGGCTGTATCTCGGTAGAAGGTGAAAAAACAGGCTAGTATCGTCCATATTGTAAACGTTTTCAAGATCATATTGGGCAATAATCGCATAGAGGTCGTCTAAAGCTGCTAGCAATCCAGGATCAGATTTGTTGACTTTAACTCCCTCTCCATGAAGCAACATCTTTTGCAACCCTCGACGCACTATGAATCGACTTAGCCATTGCCAGGATGCCTTGAAGTCTGTTTTCGGAATTGATAATTTTGATGCAATACTTTTTGCTTTGGCGATGGCGAGAGATGGCGGAACAGGAAGATTGGCATGATGCATGTTATCAATCTAGATGTAAAGCATGTCTTCAAGCTCGATGAAATGACCAACATAGGATCGAAAAGTCTTCTCTTTAACTTCATCAGACATTAAGGCAAATCGCTCTAGGATTTGCTCCCACTTGCCCCACACCTTTCTGATAGCTCCTTCACTAACATCATACTCACGTGTTATAGCCATTTTATTGGGAGCATTCATCTTGCTCAGCTTCGTTATGATCTCACATCGTTGGGACTCATTGAGGTGTTTCCCGTTCGGTTTCTTCGACATTGCAGCCAAATCAAGCGATTAGGAAGTGATTCGTCTAAAGTGCACACCTACCGGCTAAATACGCACAATCCTCCTAGGTTCAAGTTGCGTACTTAGGTGGGAGGCTACTATAATTGGCTAGATTACTTATTTCCTTGAGCAAAAATTTGACAAGTGTGCATGAAATTGTGGGCATCCTTCAAAAAAAAATTGTTGATATTTATTTTTTCTACCATAACTTGGATCTTTGGTTTGAACTATGGAGGTTGGAGCATACACCCTTGGTGGAATTGAACCTCACAAGTCACAAACACATGTAAGCTTCAAAATTTCAAGTTTCAAAACGCTACCCAAATTTGAAATTTTAAAGCATAAATTAAAGTGTGAATCCCATGGCTACATTGAATGGAAATGGGGGCATGGTTAAAAATGGGAATTCAAATGAAAATCACAATTTAGATTCATCACTAACATAAAAGCGGGGAGTAATTCATTAGCTTAAATCACTATGGGTTTGATTAACTTAATCACTATGGGTTCATTACACCTTAATGATTTCACGCTACTTTAAGTTATTTCATTATAAGGTCACTATGTAAACATCATGTTTCACTATTAGTTAACATAATTCAGTCTTATATTTTCTATGGAAAATATATTTATTTATATGTTGTTGTATTAATACCTTATGCTACTTTAGCTATATACCTTATGTTATTTTAGGTTATCCTAGGTTATTTTATGTTATGCCCTAAGTTATTATATGTTATTATACCTTAAGTTATACATTAAACTATTATAAATTATTATATTTTAAAGTATCCTAACCTATTATATGTTTTATACTTCAAATTATTGTAAGTCAAACTATTTAACTAGCCCTATGCTATACCTTAGGTTATTTTCCTTTAAGTTATTTGGGTTCCATGTTGTTTCACACTACCAGTGACAATGATTAAATTATTTTGTGTGGACATAATAATTATTTTATGATTAAGTTTGTAAATTTCATTATATGTCATTTTGTTTCATTAATATTTTTTTTACATTATTGATTTGCTAGGCAAAATGCCAATGAAAGTTGGATTCATTATAAAAGTTCACAAAAAAATATAAATATATAAAAATATCGAAACAAGACAGACAATAAGACATGAATAAACAAAAGAAAAAAAAATTGAAATGAAATTTGATCTATGACGAATTATAATTCAAAATGATTCTAGAATTGTCCTGGTGATGATCACCAAAATGCCCGTCCTACATAAACCAATTATAATGAAACACCATCATTGGAATGATATGTTATAATTTTAAGTTATACTTTAAGTTATTCAGCATCATTTTACTTTATGTTATTATAAATTATCTTATATTAAAATATAATAATTTAAAATAACCAATAATAACTTATAATAAAATAACCCAAAATGACATATTGTAAATAATTAACCTAAAATAGCCAACAATAACCTATGGTAAATAGCCTAAAATAACCAACAATAGGATGCAATGATTTTTTTTAAAAAACCTATGATAAATAACCTATAATCGCCAATGACAAAATAATAATAAATATTTTTAAATTAAAAAACCTATAATAACTAATAATAACATGTGATAGAATAACCAAGAATAACATACTATAAAATAGCCAAGAATAGCCAATGGTAAATGTACAATATAATAACCAACAATAACATAAAATAAAATAACCAACAATAGCCTACGATAGAATATCTATAAATAGTAATGATAAAATAATTTTAAATAACCAACAATAGTCCACAAAAGAATAGTCAACAATAACTTATAATATAATAGCCATCAATAACCTATGGTAAAATAATTTAAAATAATCAATAATAGTGTATGATAAAATAACCATTGCCTATGGTAAAATAACTTAGGGTAAAAAAGAATGTGCATAATAATATGCGACAACAAAAAAATATCATTCATTTAAATAATGATTCAATGGTGTGATTCAATGGTTAAAGACCCGTTCCTTAAACGTGGAGGTGAAAGGAGGTGACAAATTCAAACCTTGATGCTTATGCCTTAAGTTGGTAGGCTAGGTTTGTAGTTTAATGAAGGTTCCTTGGCGTGTAGCCTAGGTTCATAATTAATTATTAATGAATTTACTATTGATGATTTAACTATTAATGTATTCACCTACTCATAACAGTAGGTCCCTATTTATTAAAGGGTTGACCACTTTCACCATAATAAATTTGTTCAATTTCATTCAAAATATAGTGAAACACAAAATGAACTTGGATGCATATTAATATAATGCATCAAAACGAAAGGTGTAGACAATAATTTCAGTCTAGGTGGGAAATAACTATAATAATGTTTGGAACAAAACCCTAAACAAGGAGTACATTTTGTACAACCATTTTATTCATTATTGGCAATGTCAAGCACGAAGAACAACAAAATGAATATTAGTTGTCGTCATTATCAATTCAAGGAGTTTATCGAGGTGGTATAGAAGACATTGTGGCATAACTTTAAAATATTGCAAATGATGGTAATATGTACCCCAATGGATGGACAAATGTGTTATGCAATTTTTTTCTTGGATTTGGATGTGTTGCACATTTGAACCCAATTATGGTTTTGACTCGCGACCAACTCATGTGCCACCATCATGACATAATGAGAGTTCAACTTAATTTAGATGTGATGAATACATTCATTGAATAGAGGCATGGGAGGTCCCATTTGTGACCATTGAACCCTCCATAGATTTGGTCACATGGGGAACCACTTCAAACATTTCTTATGACATTGAATTGAACTCGAATCACTTAGATCACAATGGGTAACATTGGAGGAGCTAGGGCTTGGGGAATGCTTGAACATGTGGAAAACTCCAACATCATCCATCACTTCGACAATTGGACAACCATCCCCAATGAACCCCCCACATATAGTAAACATGTCAGCAATTCCTATTAATTCATTAATGACATCATGTAATTTGGCCCATCCTGAGTTGCAATTGGTGAACAAGGAAAATGATCACTTAACATTGGCACTTGAGCAAGAAAAAAACTAGATGCAAGATGCCATATGGCACAACATATCCTTTTGAATATGAAATGATGTGTTATGAAAAACCATGGGGTTTGTTTTTGAGAAATTAAGATTTACCCCAACAAGGTGGCCCATTATTTTGGTTGATGACCTAGGCGACATGATGTTTACCAAGTGGGTGGAGAAGGGGTTTGAACATGCTAATGTTGGGAATGGCATCTAAAAGTGAAACTATAATTCTAGAACCAACTTTGCATGGGGTTTAGATCTATTAGGGATAAGAAATATGTATTCTAATATCCTTGAATTCATTCAAATTGGGGAGTTGTGTCCCATATGTCAAGCGCCATATGGGCCTAAAAGAACCTACCACTTGGGTAGTTGTAAACACCATTACCATTTAAATGTTTTTCTCAATTATTAATTACTACACAAGTTGTGTTATGTGCCATGTTATGATTCATCCATGTTGGTATGAAAACATAGGTTGGCAAAATTGAATGCCATTTAACAATTAGACCACCACCTCATGGACAATATGTGATTTGTAGATTGATTGAGAACTTTGAAACATTATAGGCTTCAATCAAGTCATTTAATTATTTAAAAAACTCCTTTGTGACCACATGGTTTAACAATTTAATGGTTGGTATGATCTAGGGCCACCACCTATGGCTAACGAAAGTATTCATCCACAAAGGCATTACTTTGATTCATCTAGTGAACATATCACATTGTTATCACCCTTGAAAAAAAGGTTATTGAACTCTAAGCCCAACATGACAAGGTTGGGTTTGTAAAAGCTATTAGGTTAACCAATTGCCATCAAAATGTGAATTGTGAGATATCTAATGATGAATCATAATAGGTTGTCAATTTTAGCTTGAATGTTGATTGTTATGCATATTATATCATTTAATTTCGTTTATCTAGAAAAATTTTTAGTTGGGAGTTCCCCCTTTTTTTTACCTTGAACTTTAACATCTCACCAATGTTTTGAGCTTTTGATAAATTTATTTTACAATGCATGATTTTGAACACTAGTCTATGACTTTATTTGAATTCATATATTTATAAAATTGAAAGTTTTAGTTTATTAAATAATTTTAAATTTTTATTATCTATGCACATACTACATAAATGATAATAATAAATATTATATATTCAATGATGGATCATGAAATCCATAGATTTGTAATTACTAAAACTAATATTATATATGCCCAAAACACTATAAATTGCAAGTTACAACATATGTATCATCATTTGTGAAATGTTTATAATTTAAGGAAAACTTGAAGGCCCAAGGGCCAATTTAAATGTGCCCACATATCATTGCTTCCAGATTTTGTTTCATTGGTGGGCAATTTTTGTATTTTTAGTTTTCATGTTTAGTGATCAATCATGGTTCATATTACTTAATGTTTGGGGGTTTGAGTCTTGATTCTTTCAAGTTTCCATGTAAGAAATGACATCAAAACTTTATAATTTGATTAATGAAAATGAAAGCTCTTTGTAAACAAGTTCATACATCACTTGCAACTTTGTACAATATATTAAATTGAGAAATTATTATTATTCTAACATTATTAAATAAGTGTACTATAAAACCTTAACCTTATGTACTTCAAAATTGAATATATTTTATTCATGATTAATATTGCATTAAAATTTTTAAAACATGTGGCAAGATGTGGAATTTGATGGAAAACCACATCCACAAATGCAATGCAAACTTCTTCTAACTTTTGGGAACCCTAACATATTCATGCAACATGGGCACGGTTTGTGTCCTAGGAACGGTTACACATAATCATGTGATTTTGCATTACCATAACACTCATGCTTTGTGATGTGAATGGCTTTATGGGTAATAACTCCCTTGACGGCTATGTTCTAATCCTCCCCCATGTCAACCCCACTTATATTTATGTGTTTCATGCCTGTAGCATGTTAATAATAATCCACATACACCATGCCCTAATTATCTTCCAAGTAGGGGCCATGAACTTTTCCTTTTATGATCTATTTATTTAAATAGCCCAATTTGTATTGATTTTTTTAATCATGCCAAATAATTGACATAGCCACTAATGGTGAGCAAAAAACATTGTGATTATGCAACAAGGGGTGGATCATGATGTATGCATGTCTAACCAACACCATAATCATTTTGTAAAGCAAGCTACTAGATGAGCTTAAAGCCTAGAGCCTAGAGTATGGATGAATGTTTTTTCATTCATTTAATGGATGGATGAAAAATTCATTTACATGTTTTTAATAAATAAAACCTCCATCAAAATTATGGATGAATGTTTTATTTTATCATTAAACTTTTATGAATAATTTCTTTCCGTAATTTTAATTAACTAGATATCCATGAAACATAATCTAATTTTATATGATTTAACATTTTTTGAATAATATAATATAAAATCCATTATAGATGTATTTCATGGTTATGGTTTAAAATCTCATTATTTTCAAAATGTTTTAACTATATTACTATTATTATGCTAACATCCACCCCATGGTCATTGTTGTTTTTTAGTAATAATAATAATAATAATAATTTATTTATTTATTTATTTAATTTTGGGCAAATTGACCCAATGTGCTTGATACAATGGGTTTTTTCTCCCCACTCCTCTAAAAGTGCCATAACTTCTTTTAAACCTATTTATAAGTGTCATTGGCGATAATGGGGATTTTTTTCAATCTTCATTGAGGGTGCCATGACTGTCTTCAAATTTAAACATTGTTGTTGACAATAATGGGTTTTGAATCTTTTATAAAGTTCTACACTACTTAATGTCATTGGTGATAATGGGTTTTTGAAATAAATAAAAATTCAGTTTTAAGCACCTTAATTAGCTTTCTTTAAACAACCTACTATCATAAATGACAATGGGGTTTTTAAAATAATCATTTATTTTTAAGGCACCTTAATTTTCCACATGTAAATATATAATGTTATTGACAACAATTGGATTGGGGGGGTGGGGGGGGGGGGTGACACTCATTCCAAGATAATATTTTTTGAATTGTTTAACATTATTCATGATTTTTTAAACAAAAAAATATTTTGGTCCCATCATCATATTTTCCACTGCTATCACAATTTCATTATCCATCATTATTAAATGACATTCAAATTTGAAATATTAATGTTTGGACAACAAATGAGGATGGATATAAATAGTTTTGAATTTATTTATCTTCCAATCATGAATGAATATTCATCCAATAACTTATTTATTTAATCCAAATCATAAATGAAACTCAATCATGCAAAAATGACATTCATTTATATGAAATCATTTATCTATGGACATATATATTCATCCATGTAGGTGGATTAAATCAAATTAAGCTTTAAGTTCCAAGCTCAAAGCTCCAAGCTTAGGATTAACATTCATGCACAAACCATCCTCATCATTTTGTCATCCATGTTGGTCTTTGGAGCTTTCCCATTTTCTTCACCATCAAAGTTTGTCTCATCATAACTTGATGAATATCCACCTTTTGTGATGATCCATAGGTTGGGATACATGTGTAGAATTAATGCAAGACAACCACACCATCCAACTAACTTTGTGTTTTAATTTGTGTTTAAGTCATTGGTGGTATATTGACAAATTGTCCACCTAAATGTCATCATCAATTCCTAGTATTGTTTTCTTTTTTCCAAGTTTTATGAACCACCTCATATCATATCCAATTGAGCTTTTTGGTATTTTTACTCCCCTTCCATAAAATCACCATTAGCAAGTTGGTTTATATGCAAATTTCTATCCATTTCATCATCAGCATCATCATCATCATCATCATCATCATCTAAGTTTTGATGTATGAGCAAATCATTACCCTTTTGGCATCATTGTCAATTGCACTAGCCTTGATAATGTTTTATTTACATCATTAAAAAAATCATTTAAAATTAGGATGAAACATTCATGTTTTTCAACATTGTTGAGATTTTATTTATTTTTTAATTTTTGAAAGCAATGTTGGTCAAGTCCACATTGGTGTTGATGTACACCATGTCTTGTGCCCTTTTGAAAGTAAGTTGGTTTTGCTCCTTGATGTGCCCAAATTGGTATGAGTTCCAATTTCATTCACATGATGATGCACACATTACTTAGCCTGATATTTATTTAACCAGTGGCCCAAGTATTATTGCCACCATGCCAAATCCCACCATTCATGTAGCAAGAATGGTATTCATTTATTTTTTTGAATTTGGTGAATGATTGGTCCCAACTTTGGAAAACTCTAAATTTCATATGTGTTTGAATTTGGTCTTCATGGTTAAGCATTAACTTGAGTATGACTTTTTAAAAAGTATTTTTCATTGCAATGTTCTTGTGAATGTCCACATTGTTAATTGACCTTGGGTTAAGGGCTACATTGGCAACCAAAGGTCAATGACGATCAAGTCCCATGTAAACTAGATTTTTGTGTGAATTGGTATTTTAATTGGTAGTTGATGAACTAGTACTTACAGTATAACCAATAGTAACCTAACCAGTAACACAAGTTGAATTGGTAGATTGCAAAATAGGTAGTTGCAAAACATGTAACAAAATTTGAGAATTTTGATTATTTCATAAAATTTTATTGGCTAGTTTATATTAGTTGATTAGAACAAGGAGTTTTATTAGCAATTATGACTGTTTCTTATAGTTTTACCGACTAGTTTTTATTAGTTGATCAAAACAATAAGTTTTATCAACTAGTTATTATTTAAGTGATTTGCATGAAGCATTTCAAAGTTCAAATTTAGAGTATAAATGAGGGATGATAAAAAATGAAAGACATCAAATCTCTACTTTCCATACTTACTTTTTGAATATCTAATGTATAAACTTTGATTTCTTGATATGATTTTGTATTTTCACTACAAGTTGGAATACTTGTTAACATTGAGTAGTTTGTACTTATTTTAGAATTTAGGAAAGGAGACTTGCATTAAAATTTTCATATTTTCAAACTTTGAGATCATTTTGTTTTTTTCTTTCATTGGGAGAAATGAAGTTATTCTTCTTGGTTAATTCTGATTTCTTGAAACTATAGCAAAACAAGTGCATCTTGTAAGATTGTATATAGATTTTTAGATTTTGAATGTACTTGCTGTAGTTTCAAAATTTGTAATTGAAGAAGTTGGGAAGTAAAAAATTAATGGGTATAAAGAAAAATCTTGTTAACATCCCACCATTACATGAAGACCATTTCAATTGTGTTGCCATCTTTTCACCTATTTCAAACAATAGGTGGTCCTTCATCCACTTGAAAAGTGCATTGACTTTTAACATTGTGATATAAGCAATGTTTATTTACCAACTAGGCTCCCATCAAACACCCACATGACAATGAATAAGGGTTTTGCCACTATCCCGATGTTTTGCATTGAACCCAAAATTTATCATTATAGATGATGTGCCTCACCTTTGTAACCCCATCAAGATTTCTCCTTCCTTTCAAAATGTGAACATATGCCTCTCATTTCGGATCCAACATGTGATCCAAAACATGTCACACCTATAATAAACATTTCACCATCATGAAATTGGTCCCAAATCAAATAAAAACTGGAGTCACCAATTAAAAATTTGGTGAATATTATCCTTGAACATTGCAAAAGAGGCATGTTGATACTTTATGTAGTATATAATTGTTTCCACATTTGCAATTGGTTTGGAAAACCATTCTTGTTTGAACTAATTTTTCAAGATGAAATGCATGGCATGAACCAAACATCCTTGTGCATACAAATCAAGAAATCATTCCACAAGCAATTTGTGATTGATGAGTTCCATGCAACATTGTTGATACAAACTTGCATGACATTTCTTAGACCCATGGCCTCAATTACCATTACAATGGCATTAGCAAGGAATTGAGCCATTTTTGGTGGTGTGACTACTGTTAATGGATTTTTCAAACACATCACCAAATGGGCTAACGAACATTACATTGATCAATGAACATTCTAAAACATCTATCCAACTGTTAGAACACAAAGTGCATCCATATTTAACGTGTTTGAAATGCTCATTTGTAATAGCTTTCTCCACCATTGTTTTTTGGTTCAATCAACAACGTGATTCATAAGGCTTCAAAAGATGAGTGCAAAACTTGCTCATCCTTGTTGGCTCTTTCACACTCAATGAAATCTTGTGATATTATGATGTTGAAGGGGATTTACACGATGGTAAAAAAACATTGCCCCACTTTGTGATGATGTTAAGCCCATTGGGATATCTTGCACTATTATATCCCAAGTTTTGATTAATAACTTGGAAAATAAATACAAAGTCAAATACAATTGTTTCAAATAAATAGAAAGTTTAGCAACGATAATAATTAAATTATATCTTATTTCCCGACAGTTTTTAGGTTCAAATTCTTTTGAGGAGGAGGTGAAAAACATATCAATCCTTTTGTTTTGGGCAAAACATCAGAACATGTATGATCACATGATTTTACACAAAACCACAAGAAATCCCCAAAACAATGAAACATACAAATTCTCCTTTCTTTTTAATTTCCTTGGTACATTTTCCAAATTTGCAGTGTGTTTTATAAAACAAGGGGTGTGTGACATTGTGACCTTGCCATTTACATTAAAAAAAAGGATCTTAAAAGGCAAAAAAGAAGAAGAATTTATGAAAACTCAAATATTTCACCATGCAAAAATATATAATCTTCCAAAAAAAAAAATCCCTTTAAATGGAAGAAACCAAAATCCTTTCAAGATATTCTTATAACCCTATAATAACTAATCTCAAGTTTCAACACAAGCCAAAATATCATATTTCAAAAATCCTCATATTAAAAAAAAATAGACCTATTATTTATTATTATCTAGGGGCCTATAAAAATCCCCCTTAAGCTACTACTTTACTCTATAATGAATCCGAACACAATATCCTCCCCTTCCTTGCCTTGGTAGGCAAAGCCAATAAAGTTTTGGCAGGTTTTTTGATGAACACACACACATATCTATGGGAACACCACATCTATGTCAAGGGATTATTGATTGGTGGGGTCCTTTCATCATTAATGAACAAAAAGACAAGAGAAAAGACCAAAAAAATGGAAAACCCTAAGCACACCTTCAATGGAAAAAACCCTAGATACCCACCCACAAGAAAGGGTTAAGGGGGAGAGAGGGGCAAAAATGTATCTAAATGTCCATACTTTTACATAAGAGGAATTGAAAAAAAAGTGTGGTGCCCTAATATAATAGAAAACCCTAATTTTGCGGAGGAGAAGAGGGGAAGGCACCCTTTTCACCTCTTTAGGGTTTTGTTGTGTCTAATTTTGCAAGATTGACAATTTGTTATAAATGTCCATACTTTTACATAAGAGGAATTGAAAAAAAAGTGTGGTGCCCTAATATTCTAGAAAACCCTAATTTCACGGAGAAGAGGGGAAGGCACCCTTTTCACCCTTTAGGGTTTTGTTGTGTCTAATTTTGCGAGGCACCCTTTTCACTCTTTAGGGTTTTGTTGTGTCTAATTTTGCGAGATTGACAATTTTTAATTGGGCAACATCTAATTTGTGAAACATTGGCTCTTCCTAATCGTGTTCTTTGTTTTTATCTTTCCTTAATTAATTTCCAATTCCCATTGTCCGTGCATGAGGGGGGAAGGGGGGAGGGGTGGGGTTCGGTTCGACGACCTTCCAACTTCCAACTCGATAGAAAGGGCACTAGAAATTGTTGGTGGTTGTCCTCTCAAGACAAAAGGCAACATGAGATCGGTTTTGGTTTTTTGGGTGCTCGGCCGGCCGGCCAACCCACCAACCAAACACCAAAGTAGTTGACGTCTAGGTGGTTGACAAGTACATACATGAGGCCTTAAAACCCAACCATAGTGTTGAATGAATGAATGAATGAGTGAATGAATGAATCTCTTTTCTTTTTCCATCTTTTTTCTCATCCCCTTTCCTCATCTATCACACCACCCTTGTGCCATACCTAGCCCCACTTGTTTCAATATTTTATGAGTCTTTTATTATCATTTAAAACTTTGGTATGGAACATTTGGGATCCTTTGGAGATCACACACACACACACACACACATTCATTCATTAAAAAAATTCCAAAGCTTTTTGTGACACATTATTTTCTCCTTAAATTTTAAGGTTGAATAATTAAACTTTGAAGATATCATGTTGAAAAATTAAATATTTCAAAAAAGATTGTTTGTTTTCCTTCTCAAAATTTTGTTCTTTGAAAAAATTAAATAAAAATAAATAAATAAATATGAAAATTTGAGCATTTGTACAAATAATATAATTTGTGTCGAAGGAAGATGGCCAAAGTAATTAATATGGTAGATGAATTTCCCAATAGCACCACACTTTATCCCAAATCCTATGCCCAGAAAAAATTGTACCCTTTATATATAGCCTATATAGGTTGAACCATAGATTAAAAAAAAAATTACAAAATCCTCTATTTATGGGGGTGTCCATAGTGTGAGTGAGTGTTTGTTTTTGGTGATGGGCCAATCAAATTGATTACCAATAATAGGCACCCCCAAACTAATTCAAGAATCCATAAGCTAGATTGATTGAGCAAGTCATAAAAATCCCAAAGAAATTCTGAAAATAAAATAAAATAAAATAAAATAAAAAAGGAAATAAAAAAAGGGAAAACTCTAACACCCTTGAGTCCTAAGTAGTATAGTATCTCTAGGCTAAGAGGGGAGCAAGTAATGGGTACTCCCAAGTTTTTTATAATTAAAAAAAAAAACTCATGCCTGAACCTAAGATTTAAAAATTAAAAAAAAGAAGAGAGAAACTCTAATATCAAGTAGTATGTAAAGAACAATTTGAGAAATTTGCCTAAACCCAAAATTATAAAAATTAGAAAAAGAAGAGAAAATTTCTAATATCATGTAAGTATATAAAGAACAATTTGAAAACTTTGCCCAAACCCAACATTTATAAAAAAAGAAGAAGAGAGAAACTCTAATTATCATGTAATATGTAAAGAACAATTTGAATTTTTTTTCCCAAACCCAAAAAATTTAAAAATAGAAAAAGAAAGAGATAAACTCTAATTATCATGTAGTATGTAAAGAACAATTTGAATTTTTTTTTCCCAAACTCAAAATTTATAAAAAAAGAAAAAGAAAAAGAAAAACTCTAATTATCATGTAGTATGTAAAGAATAATTTGCATTTTTTTCCAAACTCAAAATTTAAAAAAACGAAAAAAAAAAAGACAAACTCTATTTATCATTAGTATGTAAAGAATAATTTGAATTTTTTCCCCCCAAACTCAGAAAATTTAAAAATAGAAGAAGAAGAAGAAGAGGAGAAACTCTAATTATCATGTAGTATGTAAAGAACAATTTGAATTTTTTTTCCCAAACCCAACATTTAAGAAAATAGAAAAAAGAAGACAAAAAACTCTAATTATCAAGAATAGAGAAACTCTTCTTTTTTCTAATTATGTAGTATGTAAAGAACAATTTGAGAATTTTGCCCAAACCCAACATTTAAAAATAAATAGAAAAAGAAGATAAAAAAAACTCTAATTATCAAGAATTGAGAAACTCTTCTTTTTCTAATTATGTAGTATGTAAAGAACAATTTGAGAATTTTGCCCAAACCCAACATTTAAAAATAAATAGAAAAAGAAGATAAAAAAAAACTCTAATTATCAAGAATTGAGAAACTCTTCTTTTCCTAATTATGTAGTATGTAAAGAACAATTTGAGAATTTTGCCCAAACCCAACATTGTTATTTTTTAATTAGAAAAAGAAGAGGAAAAAAAAACTCTAATATTCAAAAATATGCAAAAAAAATTCACCACCTATTATTATTTTAAATATAAAAAGGGGAGAAAAAAAAAAGAAAAAAAAGAAAGCATGTGCTTGAACGAGCATCTTGTTGGGGAGCATATGCTCGGGGCTCCTTTCTTTTCTTTGGAGTGCCGTGGACAATACTCATCATCAATACCATCATCATGTGCAACTTTAGGTCTATACATAGTTCGTGTTCAAAACCATATGCACACGCAACAACCAAAACAAACACACACACACACAAACACACCCCCATTACATGCATATTAAGATATGCATATATGATAGATAGGAACCCAATTAACCAAAGTAAATAGCAAATTTCACCATAAAAAGAAAAGAGAGGGGATGAGTTTAATATTTTCAATACCTAATTTGAATGAGAGAAATTAAAGAAAATCATGAACACACCAGAAATTGAGGTTGCCTTTAACTTTATTTACACAAGGCATTATAATGGGTTAATGTTTTTGACATTTTTTAAATTATCAACTTTTAACATGTTGAAACCATTATTATTTAAGAGTTGCATTTTACACTTATTGTAATCTATTAAAACACATGTAACAATTGAAAACCCCACATTTATATACCCACTATGTTAATTACTTATGAATGTGTGTTATTTATTATTTTTTAATTGAGTAATTTTGAGGAGATGGGGGACAAAATTTGGGATGGAAGTGGTAGCTTATTATATGTTGAATACATTGTTAGAAATTGGGAATTTTTTAAAGAACATAATAAAAATTTAAAGGGGGCTGAAAATAGTAGTGTTCACACAATATATAAATAGTCTTTAGGCTAGATTGAAAATGGAAATTAAATATAAATATAAATATATAAATATATAAGCTTTGTGGAAAATGGGACCTACCAAAATCCTGCAAAAACACATGCTCTTTGATTGTGTGTGTCATAAGGGAGTTGTGAATGTGTTTTGGCAAATGCTTGCAAAGAAGAACTAGGGTCTACCAATTTTTATACAAAGGACATAGGAAATTTTTTGGGGGGTGGGTATTGGTGTTTTTTGGGGCAAATTTTCACATTGTGAGAACAAAAATAAATAAATAAATAAATAAAAAGGAATATTTTGGTCAACAAAAAGTGCTTAATATTTTTATTAAAAATTTTATTTTCCTTTTTTTTTTTGGTGGGTTTTTTGAAGAAATGTTGTCACTTTTTTTACTACCCTCAAAAAATGTGTGTCACTTTGTTGTTGTTGTTGTTTGGAGAAAACTTTGAACAATTTTCTAAAAACTATCATTAATAAAACCCTAAACCTAGGTTTTTGGTACACATAAGTTTTGTGTTCAAATTTTTTATAAATGTGATCAATAATATTTTTTAATCTATAGAAATGAAAAAAATATGGGGAAAAAAAAAAAAACTTTTGTTGTATGCAAATATTCTACATAAGGTTGATAGTTTTTTTGCACATAACAAAAATTGTTTAGAAAATACACAACAATAGTTTTGCTTGTTTGTTGGGGGCAAAAAAAATTTTGTTTGAACCATTAAATAAATAAATAAATAAATGATGTGGATTTCTATGTACCTTGAAAAAACACCACATTTAAAAAATAAATTGAACCCATATATATATATATACTTTTTTTTATTTTTTATTTTTTAATTTCTTTTTGTGTGGGATATTTTAATGTTCATTTTCATTGGGAAGAAGTCAATTTCCTTTAGGAAGAAAAAAAATCACATAAAAATGCACACATCTTTTTCCCTAATTTTTTTTTTACATGTGAAAAATGGTTCCTAAAACATTAATTTTTAAAGAAATATTACAATTGAATAAAGCCTTTTATTTTATCTCGTATTTATGTAATTAAATACGAGTATATCTGTTAGTCAAATACGTATATGTATACAAAGTATAAACATGGTACATACTCACCAAGTAAAAGAAATCCTCCTCCCCCCCCTCCCCTTCCACCTCCTGCCCTTAAAATCAGGAAAAGAAAAAGAAATATTATTAAAAAAAAAACGTACACCACACAAAGTTACTTACCCTCCAGAAATTTACCTACCTACGTCGATACCCACCATGGAAATAGATAAGTCAAGCAACTTGGGAGGTAGGAAGACTGGACAGGAATCCATGCAGAGGCCTAAACCCTAATAGTGACACGGTAGGAAAATGGTGAGAAGGTGAAAGGTAGGTTTAGGGAGAATTCATTACCTACTTTTCGCCTTCTAACAGAGTCAGCTAGGGAGGTAGGAAAAAGAATCAGATAGGCAAGTAGGAAAAAAAAGTAGTGAGGTAGGTAGGTAGGTAAATAAGGGGTGGTTTTTGAGAGAAACAATGAGAAGGTAGGTAAGGTAGGTAGTGAGAAAGTAGGAAATGAGAATGTAGGTACAAGAGCCTGGGAGGTAGGAAACGAAGCACATAGGTAGGTAAGAAATCAGAAAGGTCGGTCGGTAGGTAGGTTGTGGTTTTGGGAGAGACAGAGCGCCATCGTTGCCCTAGTGTATTTTTGGTTGCGTCTTTTGTTTTTCGAGTGCGTTCCAGTGGCCGCTGCAGCGAGGAGCGTTTATTTTGTTCCTGGCGGGAGGGGCGGAAGGAGGGGTTATCTGTGTAACGCGGTGGTGGTGCGGGGGTGGCGAGTTTTTATCCTCTTTTGGTCGCGGTTTTTTTAATCTGTTTTTGAAGAAGAAGCGACGACGGAGGTTGGGGAAGTGGGACGTGGTTGGCGAAACCCGTGCAGAGAAACGACCACGGGGTTTGTGGCATTCATCGGCCAGTCAGGAAGGGAGAGAGAGAGAGAAGGAGAGGAGAGGAGAGAGGGGAGTTTTTTTTCTTCAGTCGAGTGAATTGGAGTGTTTCAATTGGCATGTGTTGCGGGATTTTGCGTGTTTCGTGGCGGTTTTTCCGTTTTCTATGCGGTGCTGACCGAGTGGAGGCGGACAAGGTGCATGGCGGGGTTAGGAGAGGAGGCGGGGGATGGTAGCAGTAGCAGCAGACGTGCAGCAGACGTTTTGGAGGGACTGGTCTAGGGGATTTTAGTGGTTTAGTTTTGAGAGGTGAGGTGAGGTGAGGGGAGGGGAGGGGATGATGATAATGATGATGATGATGATGATGATGCTGTCGTCCTCTAAGCAGGCTGTGGTTTGGAAGGAGATGTGGACCTTTTGTGAACCTGTAATGTTTTCATAATTGTGTACCTCTACTGCAGCAGCAGCAGAAAATGATGTGATGAAATTCTTGTCTGAAGTGTAGAGACGGACATGTAAGTGACGAAGAAGAGCGTCTCAGAGAGAGACATAGATAGCAAGGAAAAAACCCTGCCATCAGAGATGGAACAAAGTAGGACGCAAAACCAAAAACAAAAACACTGTTGCAGGGGCCCCTTTTGCTGACCTCTTTCTTCCGTGGTTGCGTTTTAATGGAAGGCGTCGTCACAGAACTGGTCTTTGAATGCTGACAAGCTCCTAAGTATGAGCTTTTCTGATGGCGAGCACACTAGTTTCATAGGCGTAGTTTGTCTGGTGCAGCCACACACGTAGAGGACCTTGAATTTCTCCCACACACCCTTTTTTTCTCCTTCAGAGTTGGTGAGAGTTTCATGTATGTTGTCCATGTGAGAGCTTTCCGGAAGAGGTGCTTTTTGGAATTGCTTCTGAGTGAGCGAGCAAGTATGCAGGACGATACAGTCGTGAGAAATTTGACAGTCTTACATAGAAGAAGTTTCTGCTCTTTCTGTGCCTTAGTCTATGCACTGCAGTGCTTTGTTCTTTGGAAGTAGTTGTAGTAGTAAAAGAGAAAATAGGATATGCCTTGGAAGTCGTTTTAGCCCTAAGTGAGGCGGCGATGCAGTGGGAGGAGCAACGTCATCAACAACAACAACAACAACATCCGGGAGTGAAGAAGGCAGGTTCCTTCATGCCTCTCTTTTTTTCAGGGTTTCTACTGGTGGGAGTAGTAAGTATTGGCAAGAGTTGAGGGGAAAAGAGCAAATGTATAGTCCAAGTAGGGGTGATGTTCGAGCAGCAGTCCCCCCACCCAAGGTGCAGCATGACTCTACCTCTTCTTCTATGCCTCTGGAGCATTCCTCGGCATGGCACAGGGAGCCTCCGTTATATACCAGAGATGGAAGAGTAGAGAGACTGGACAGGAATGCATCAGTAAAGAGGGATTGGAGTGCAGAACAGGCCGCTGCCATGCCAGTAAATCATAAAGCCATCGGACTATCGTCCACCAACGGTAATGGTTTGGGACACCGGAGCAAGCACAGAGTCCAAGGTAACTGCTTTTCCTCAGAGATGTTTCAAGTGGTAGAAACTCAGGTTTTCCTTCTCTGCAGACAAAATGGGGAAGCATCCTTTCTACATGCACTGTTTTGTGTGGTAAAGTTTGGCAGTACTATGTGAGGCCACTGCAAGCACATAGTATGGGTTTTCATGTGCTGATGCTCATCACACAAGTAGGTATATTGTTTGTATTCATTTACCAGGTGCTGGTGCTTTTGTTGTTCTGCTGCTGCTACTTTAGTGAAGCAGTGTTTCTGTATGGGGAGAAGACAGGTGGGGTGGTGGTGGTGGGATAAGTACACAAAAATTTGCAACATGCAATCTATGCTGTGTCATGAGTGTTTCTTGATGCATGTCAAGTGGACACCTACAGTTGCTTTCTCACGATTTCCTTTTGTTGCTTTTTGTAACTGTAGGTCGGCAGAATGGGTTTTACACTGACAATGGAGAACACAGCACTCCAGCAGCCCGAGGTGCAGAGCCAGCAGCTTTCTTTGGTGCTCCCTCATCTGTGGAGAGCAATCTGGCTTGGAAGTTTGAGAATGATTCTTTCCATGTAGGGTCAGGGGCTGCAGTTCTCAGTCCTGTTTTCAATGGAAGTCACAGCATTGACTATCGAGTGAAGGATGTTGGAGATTGGCACACCCAAGACCCATATGTGTCCCCTCCTGTGAATGGCAGAGATTCTTCTGTCATGATTGACCAGAGATTTCGGCCCTTTCATGTACATGGTTTTGTTGAATCAGATAGGTGTTTGGCTGATCAAGAGTGCTCTAAGCTGGTTAGTGGCAGTGCAAATAATTTGGAGTTGTCTCATAGAACAAGCAGGGATCACCGAGACAGGCAACAGAGCAAATCTGATTTGTACAGTAGAAAGAGAGGTGCTTTTGGTCACTTCGATAGTGGCAAGGACTGGATTTCTAGTGATAAAGAAGATGGAAGTAGGCTTGATAGGTATGGCACCAGTAGTCATGAGAATATTTTCAGAGATTCACAAGGGGGCAGTAATGATTCTGGTCATACACATGAGTGGCAGAGCAGAGGCGCAAGTACTTTACGGGGCTCGTTGTTTGGTGCTGGCAATGGGATGATAAGGAACGTAGGGGTCAGAGCTCATGTGCTAGACAGCAGGACTTCCTCATTGTTATCTCCTCAGCACTTATCTCACTCCACTTCACCTTCAGCCCGCCTTGAACCAGTGCGCGATGAGGTGGATCTTCCATCTCCACCAAAGCGGCCACGGCTTGGATGGGGCCAGGGGCTTGCAAAGTACGAGAAGAAGAAAGTAGGGGACAGCGATGAAAGTCCCAGCCCTGCTGCAGTTAGCACACATGTTGAAGGTGAACCCTCCGCTCTCCCGTCCACTGAGAATGGGATTGATGGATGGATAGCAGGTGACGTGTCTGGTTCAGATGCAAGGGTATCATCTCCATGTTGTCACTCTCCTGCCAACACAAGTGTCGTGTCTGTGGTTTCACCTTCCAACCAGCAAGTTGACAGTAAGTGAAAGTTCAAAACCCACACACTTGTTTAACTTGTCCAACATTCAGACTCGTGCACAGTAGTTTGCACTTTCTGTAGTTTAGTGTAAGATGGAAGCATGTAAACTTGGGTCCAGTTAGGATAGTGGTGTCTTTGAAAGTAGATGATAATGCTGTATTTTTTTTGTACCAAAAAGAGATGTAGAAGTAGGTGCAAAACATCCTTTCTGTGATATGCTTCTGCCAGCTGGGATTCATTTTTTTGGGAGGTGGGATGTCAAGTAGTAACTATTTGATCTGTGGATAGTCTTCAATATTGTTGAGCTTGGTCTGGTTTGCTAGGTTTGGTGTGTTTGCATCAAAAGGTAGGTTTAACAAGATACTTCGGATTGCAGGTGTGTCAGGATTGTGTTCCAATAGAGATTCATTTGAGCATAATACAATCAAGCCAAGTGATGGGGAAGTTGTGGATGCTGCTGAGAAGCCACTGGAGAAGGAAAACTTACCAACTGATAATCAACTGGAAAAGGAGAGCTTAAGAACTCAGGACTCAAGCAGTGAAGAGTCTCATTTGACTGTGGTTGCTGAGCAATCAGAGACACTACAAATTGCTGAGATCACAGTATCAAGTCAGAAAACAGAGACTGGGTACTGTTTGGCAACAGGGTTGCCAGCGTGCGAACAGCCTGTCATTGAGGAACAAAGAGTGGTTTGCGAAGATGAAGGTGGGTTGGTTGGTTGGACGAAACATGCAATCTTGCAGAGGGTTGAGAAGTTGGAGTTTGAAATTGACCAGGTTGAGAAGGAGATAGGAAAGATTGAGATTAATGAAGCGGGTAATGATCTGATAACAATTGATGAGGAGATACCTGCTGTGCACTCTTCTGAAAGGGATGAGGATTGTCTCATGGCTATGGATGAAGACTTACAAGAAGTATCTACTGTAGTTGATAATGGCAGAGATGCAGTTGTCACACCATCCTTGCCATCCTTTGAAACTCCATCTGTAGCAGATATTTCACCAAAGAGACCTGTTTTGCTAACAGATGAGTGCCCTTGGAATTCTAGCCCACATTTAGAGACAAGAAGAGATTCACCTGATGTGGGTCAACCACAGCTTATGCACCCATCAGAACAAGGAGAATTGGGAGTTGACATCTTACAAGAGTCTAAATCAAGGGTAGATTTGGAGGAGTTTGATTCAAGGGACATGAAACTGGAGATGAGGCATGAAACTGGAGAACTGTTTCTTGGTGGACAGGTGATGGATTCACAGCCTAGCCTCTTGGGGAAAGTGGAACACATTGAGCCCAATGCAGACTTGAAGGAGAGGTTGGATGTATGTCAAATGGTGGCATTGGAAGATTTACAGAACTTTGCTGATCTCATAATACTGAAGAACCAGGAACAAGCACAGCAGGCCTTTGAACCATTCATGCACCTTCTTTTGCCTGAACTCCTTGTGAAGGGCTGCAGCCCACTTTATTGCTGCCCTACTGATGCACCTGCCTGGCAACAAAACGTGGAGAGCCACAACAGAAACTCTCAGTTAATTTTACAAAAGCTAACTGAACGGTGGCAGTGCCTAAAATTCAAGGAGCGAGTATTGACTATGCGGTTTCAAGCTCTGAAAGAATTCTGGAGGCAAGGGCAACAAGACCTTTGCAAGAGAAGGGACTGCTCAAAGGCAACTCACAGATGGGAGCCTGAGCGGCGTAATGGTTGTGGGCCTCCTAGCCAACGAACATCCCTTCGGTTGCGCCCTATGCACACAAGTATGTTTCTAACTGGAATTGGTAGTCTTATTGTTCTTTGTTTTACTTTCCACCCTTCTGTGTTTTTTTCTCCCTCCCAGTTTTCAAGTCCTTATCTGGAAGTCTTGCTTTGACTTCAAGGAAAAGTTTGAACATTGTTCTGGCTTTCTTGATCGTGAGTATGGAGATTTCTCAACTCTCATGAGAGTTTTATTCTAAACTGGAATTGGTTATCAGACCAGTTTTCTGAGTCATTTGTTGCACATTGGATGACCTCTGTTGTGGCATTTTCTTCTTTTGTTGGCATCTATGTAGGCCTTCTCTATGCCTGTGACTTAGATGCTTTGCTTGTACAGGGACAAGCTAAAATGAAATGTAATGTTCTAAAGCACCCACTTCTAAAAGAGTCTTAACCAATTGTGCCATGGGTGAACTTTTCTGTCTTATTGCGACATTTACACACCATGCCTGTTGATTTGCTTTTGAAGTTTAGCCTCACTTGTTTATTGCAGCTTGAATGACAGTGACCATTGAAGTTTTTTGTCTCAGCAATTGTCTCTCAAATGCTAGCCAAGATCATGACTGAGTCTTCCTGAAACTCTCTGGAAATGCAATAGAAACTCAGGATGCAGGTGTATAATGGTGTTGTGGAGTATTGTCTGCAATTTCATAGATATGTTATGCTTCTTTGAGTGGGTGGTCTTCTTGTTTCCCTTCTGTGTGGTCACAAGGGGCTGAGTATGTGAACTGTAGAAGCTGCAACTTCTGTAAGTTATGAATTTAGGGCCATTCTCTTTTCATCACCCAGCAATTTGTTTGTGGTTTTCTTAGCCAATGGTAGGTTGACTGAGAAGGCTTGTCCTCTTGATATAACTTAGGCTCTTCTCTTTTCATCAGCCAGCGATTGGTGTGTGGTTTTCTCAGCTTATGGAAGTCTGACTGAGAATGCTTGTCTTCTTTTTGAGTGTGTTTGCCTGCAACAGGGTTCTTCAATTTGGCATGCACATTGGAGTTTATATTTGTTTCTGTTGTTTTTTTTTATGGAAGGTGTGGGTAGGCGTGAGGCTGGGTCAGAAGAAGCTCAGGCAATGAGAAAGATTATGAGTGAGCCGCCTGTGGAGCATTTGAGGTCCACTCTGAAGATGCCTGCCATGATTCTGGATGAAAAGGAGCGGATGTCTCGCAGGTTTTTAAATAGCAATGCGCTAGTTGAGGATCCCATCAGCTTGGAGCATGAGCGGGCGGGTATCAATCCCTGGACCACAGAGGAAAAGAAATGTTTTTTTGAGAAGTTTGCAATGTACAACAAAAATTTTAGCAAGATTGCATCACATTTGGAGCATAAGACCACAGCTGACTGTGTAGAGTTTTACTACCGCAACCAAAAGTCTGAGGATTTTCAGAAAATTCAGCGGCGGCACCAGCTGAAAAAGAGACGGGACTATTCACGGTCGAATAGCTCATATCTTGCAACTACCACCCCAGCAAGCAGCCGTCATCGTGAAGCTCATGCTGCAAGAGTGGAGGCATTGACACTGGCAGCCTCATCAGCTACAGCAGCAGTGACTATGGGCACAAAAGCCGTAAGGAGTACCAACCATCACAAAGTATTGGATCGAGGAAGGGGAGGTACATGTTCCAATGATTTTTCAAGTCTTCCTGCTCAGTCTGATAGTTCCAAGTGTGTTGGTTCCAAGGAGAGCAAGATTGCTGCCTGCAATCTGCTCGCTGTTGCTGCTGGATCTCCCCTGGCAGTATCTACTTCCTTCATGGAGACCCCTCCCTGCACTTTAAGCTCTGCAGTAACTCCTCCGACAAAACTTTGTCGAGAGAGAACTTTTGTGAAGAATTCTGTAAGTGGAGGCTCTTCAATCATCAGAGGTTGTCAATTGGATCAGCAGACTGCAGGACAGAAGGGCATACGAAGCTTGCATCTACGACGTGAAGCTTCCAAATCGGCTGCAGAAGAGGTTTGTTGCATGTCCCAGTTGTTGAATTTCATGGCACACATGGTGCTCAGACTATATTTGCTAATTATATTAAGCAAACAACATGTGCTCTAATTGGATACTCTTTCATAATTATGTACTAGCCAAGTAGCAAGAAGAGGAGTCAGGAGTTTTGCCATTCATTGTGTAAACAGGGTTTTCATGCTGGTGCTGTGCTAGATACTGCATTAGGGACATGATGGCTTTACATCCTTGTCATTATAAATGCTTGCACTACACTGGCAAATGAAAAAGACATTGAGTGTTTTGTATGTGTTTACAGATGCACTCACAATGGACTGATGAAGAGAGACAGCTCTTCACTGATGCAGTAGCTTTGTTTGGGAAGGATTTCCGAAGCATAGCACTGCTTGTAAGGTCGAAAAGTCAGGTTCAATGCAGAGCATTCTTCAGCAAGAGCCGCAAGCGCCTTGGACTTGATCAACTTGTTGAGCAGTTCCATGCTACAATGCATGCCAGGGTGGAAGCAGCTACATTGTCTGCCCAGAATTCAAAAGATGCATATGTTGTGAAGCCAGAGGTTGCTGAGGATGTCAAGTTATTGTCTGCTGCCCTCGTAACTGATTGTCAGTCACAGGAGGAGAAGATTGAAACCAAGCAAGGAGGTGACAACGCAAATGTCATTGTTTCAGGAGTAGTGAAGACAGCCAAAGACTTGAGTCAGGCAGGTAGAACTAAGTGGATATGTGAGCCTTGGAAAGATGCTTCAAAGAATCCGGTTGAAGAGTTATCAGACTTGGATTTGGTGGCTGCAGCAGCAGAGATGCTGGTGAAAAGTGCTGTAGACATACCACAAACTTCATTCTGTGCACAAGAGGCTCCAAAGTTAGAGGCTCCAAAGTTAGAGGCTCCAAGTACCAGTGGGCTGGCAGCAGACTGTGAGTTGGACAGGAATGTCCCACCAAGTTGTGATGATGTTCCAGGCACACTGGACATGACAGAAGCCTCCAGCATTGCAGATGCTCAGATTTGTCAAGAGGATCAAGAAGAAACTGCAGCTGCCAAGGGTGATGGGGGTTCTCCCATTGGAGTTTCCCCTGCAATTGAGAGAGAAGCAGCAGTAGTGGATCAAGCAGCAGCTGCCTTGGTGGGGATTTCTGCAATGCTCTTGGACAAGCAGGATATGAAGATCATGAATCCTGTAACAGAGTTGAAGCCAGGGCCATTCCCAGCTGGTCTCCTTGCAAACACAGAAAGAACTGCTTGCCCATCTCCAGTGGTGCCTGCTGCTGAGCAGACCGTATCTGGGGTGACCTCAACAAGGCCAGCAACTCACAATTCTGTACAGCAGACAAAGGAGAAAGTTTCAAGATCTGGCACAGGAGGGGAGGTCAAGCCTAGGAGAGAACCTACCTCATGGACTCAGGATGAGAAGGAGACCTTTGCAGAAATTCTAAGGAATCATGGCAAAGATTGGAGATTGCTGCATGAAAGTCTACCATCAAAGTCATTGACTCAGATAAAGACGTACTTTCAAAACTCCAAAGCAAAGCTGGGCTTTCCCACTACTGAAGGTATGGGAAATACAGGTGGGAGGGGTGGGGGGACACGTAAACGGAAAGCTGAGGATTCTGACACCAACAGCAACAATGCTGGCTCAGGGGGGCCATTATATCACCAGAAGTTCAGCTCTGTATCTCCTTCAGAGGTTGATATCACTTCCCACCAGGCTAAGCCAGGAATGGGTGCTCCTCTGAGCATGGGAGCCAAAGTGGCTTTGGGACCTGCTGCTGTGGGAACCAACAATGAGTATGCTACACTTCTTGGTTCACTTTCAGGACAACCAGTTGATCAAGATAACCTGAATATCAGTGACATTCAGAAGCTGATCCGCCAGATTGTTCATGCAAATAGTTGCCCACCATCTAGCCAGCCAGGTGGTTTCTCCATGTTCCAGTCGGGTGTGATGCCAGGATCCTCCTTCCAAGGAAACCAGCGGGTGTCGCATCTGCGCTCACAGCAGCAACTTGTTCAACCTGCAGCACAAAAGCCATCACCAATGGGAACCCACCAGACGCAATCTTTGACTCCTGATATTGCCCTGCAAAACAATCAACCTGTCCTTCACCAAGCTGTGCACCAGTTACAACAACAGCAGGTGGGAAACAACATCAATATATATCAAAATTGAAAATTGTTAGAAAATTATGTGGAAACAAATTAGTTGTCAATCTGGCACTTGTATATATTCCCTGGCTTTTACAGTTTTGGCTATAGGTTGATTGTGAGAGTAAAGTTTTCCCTTGCAGGGAAAGTTTGAGAGTTTAAAGCTTCTGAAGGAGTCCTTATATTGACTGCCTGCAGCATTGTGCTCCAATGGCGGCAAGGAATCAGCAACAACCACTCCAAATCCCAGCATTGAACATGGTGCAACAGCAAGCAGTACATCAGCAACAACAACAACAACAACAACAACAACAATCTTCAGCTGTGCCCCTTCAGCAGCAACAGGTGCATTCTTGTTTGTTGTATCTGGTTGATCAATGAACTAGCAGTCCTAAACATTTTGCAATGAACAATGATAGGTATTTGAACTCCAGTTAAACTTCTCTTTGGTAGCTTCAATGTTTTGGGAACTACCCCACTGATATCTTAGAGATGAGTGGACACACTGTTTTATCTCATGCATTCTAAGGACCTGACAAAGAGATCACTATGCTTTCAGGTGGGGGTTCTTCAGCAGCAGCCATTGCAGCAACAGCAACCTAGTCTGCACAAGCAGCAGCCACATCCACAGGAAGCTACTAGTCAGCAGCAGCAAGTGAGTTTCCCACATCAAGTTGTAACCCAGCATTGCCACCACCACCATTAAGTAGCGAAACAATCATGATTGTGTAAAGAGTTGCGAATCTGCTACCGAGTGTCTTAGGCTGTCTTCTGTTCCTACCTGTGAACTTAAGATGTTGCTTTGTCAAGGCTGGTTACAATATGTGTGCTGTGGTATTAAGTGTGCAGGTGTCTACACTTTGGATCTTGTGAGCTGGTCACTCTTTATATTCTCTGTAACTGTGTGGGTCTCTGCTGGCAGTTTTATCACAAACTACATGTCAGCTGCACTGGAAGGGTGAATGAGAGGAAATCTGTCTATCGTTTAAATTATAAGTTGCTTACTGATTCTTGTAACTTGTCTATCAGCTGCAGCAAGTTGTCCAGCAGCAACAGTGCGATGAAACTCAGGCTGCAATTGCTCAGGTCCAAACATTTATGCATTTTCAGCACCAGCATCTGCAGCAGCCCTCCCTCCTTCATCCTCAGAGTATTTTGACAGCAAAGCCCCATCCGACTATTGTGGCCCAGCCACAAATTCTGAAACCACAGGCTTCAGTGTCCACACAGCAACCAGGTTTACTTCATTTCCAGGAGCTGCCATCACTGGCAGTTCTCAGGGGAGCACAAAATTCCACAGCTAATGCCACCATGGAGGTCCAAAGTCATCAGACAGGTATGGTGGAACTGAGGGGAGGTTGTAACAATGTCAGTGCAGCCAACAACATGCACCAAGTTGCTCATAATGAGCAGCAGCAGCCAGGTGCTGTGCAACAGCCTCCTGTACAGCCACAGGGACCATCACAAAGATCAGCACTTCCTTCCTGTGATGATGTACAGCACATGGGATTGAGTGATGTTAAGCTTTTTGGCAAGTCCCTTCTCTCTCAACCAAATCTGATGGCATCAGGTGTACCTAGTTTGTCAGCTTCCTCCAATGGTAGAGTCACTCTGCAGCAACCAGCTTTCTCCAACATATCAATACCTGCGGCCAGCATTGGTACAAGAGGAGCATTGTCAAAAGTATATGGAATGGATTCTGTTGCACTCCCTTCTGCATTTGGAAGGGTTGGGGGTCCCTATATGGCATCCGACAGTAGGCAGGCTGTGCGGCCGACACTTACAACAGCCCAACCTGGGAACTTGGGGCTATGGAAGAGGGTAAGCAACCTACAGCCGCCTGGTCCAAGCAAAGGTAAACCTGAAGAAGCAACTTCACTCGCGATGGAGCAGCCAGCTCAAGCTCAAGAGGCACCGAAGTTTGAAGTGGAACAAGTTACAGCAGCACATCCACATAGGGGGCGAGGTGGCCATGAGCTTTGCAGGAATGATGGTGTAATCACTGGTGCACAGATGTTGGACCAAGGCAAAGGTGCAGCAGCAATGGCAGAACAATATGTGGTAGGGCAAGTAAACCAGGTTGATTTTGACACTTGTATTGAGCCATCACAGGGCATGGCTAGTGGGGTTGACCAAAGCTCTTTGTCAGGATGGAGTAGCAGTAGTAGGGGAGAGTCGGAGTTTGGTAACTCACAGGGATCTTCATCCATGCCCAACAAGGGACTGCCACGCTTTGTCGTAGAAGCATTGATGGCAATTGCTGATTGGCAAAGTAGTCAAAGCACCCCATCCCATTGCAGTACAGGTGGTCTGCAACAACAACTGGAGGATCTGCAGTCCTGGCAAGGTGCTTTCCAAAGGGACATGATTGGAGCAATGACAGATCCTGTGAAGGCATTAGAGCTGGCTGCTTCCTTGACAGGACAAGCTCAGTTGTCAGCATTGGATACGTTGCAACAATGTCCAAGGGAAGGTGGCATGTACACTTCTCCCCCTCAGAGTGTCTTTAACCTACCAGGTCATGCTGCGTGGAGTAATAGTGGTTTTGAACAACAACAGAGATCTGTTGTAGTGCCTACTGTTACTTCCTTCCACTCTAGTAATTTGTCTAGAGTGTCAGGCACTGAGGAGATTGCAAGGACCGCAGAATTAAGAGATCCCGATAGTGCCAGTGGAGGTGTTTGTTAGTGAAATTTCTGTTCACCATCTCCTCTTGTGTATGTGTACAGGGTGTTGGGCACATGCCCATTGTGTCATTATGTCCTCATACCCCCCAGCTTGAAAATTCCTTAGATGTTCAGCAAACAAATTCAATGTTCTCCCCCATTTGGTGTATGATAAAGAGTTTGCCTGGTCATCTTTTCCTCAAGACTCCTTTTTGCATACAGGCAGAAATGCAACAGATGTACAGTTTGAATAATGGGTTGGGAGAGTGAACAAAAACTAATCTGAATTGATAAATCTCTATCAACACTCCAATCAGCGAAACTGTGGAGTGGTAGTAGTAGTTGACATTATAGTAGCAATGGCATTACCACTATCCCTTCACCATGAAAGGGAACTGAAAACAGGAGTTGACAGGGTACAGGAAAGCTTGAAAAGACTCCAAAGTGATACAGGTGTGAAGTGAGATGCAGAGTGAGAACTAGATGTAGCAATTGAAATCATTTCACTAATAACTCACAATCACATTTCCTTAGCTTTCAGCTTTTGCAGAATGGGAAATGAGTCTTCATTAAGGATAAGTAGATCTTACCTTCCTGTTTGGTACCATGGCTGAGGAGCACTGTTGTATACCTCACTCTTCTATGCTTTGCCGCATCCTGCCCATAGTCAAACAAACGTGATGTTAAAGAATCTCATTCCATAAGCTAAGATAACCTCTGTAGCTTTTGAAATACATAACTGCACAATGTTCATTGAGGTCCAAACAATCTCTTACCATCATGAAAAGTATTCCATCTCACAGCATTTCTGAGTTAGTAGAGATACAGTACTAGTTGCAGACCAAACACCCTCACAAGACATGAGCTGACATATATACTTCACAATACCAATCACAGCTTTGACAGCTTACTTGAGGAATAGCAATTTTAAAGATCTATTGCTCCTGCAGCCACACACCAGCACAATGCTGTCAAGCGGCTGTGCACACATGTCCTGGCCTACTGAGAGCATTGTCATACATTGCTCAGATCTCACCCTTGGAAAGCTGCTACTGGATTCATAGCTTCAGAGGGACAGACACATCATCCTCCTTGCCTTTGGCTACAGCATTGTGACAAGGCATCATCAGTCCACCCCTATCCAAGGTTTGACAATATAACTTCAATGCATTAGGGAGAAGAGAATACATGAAACTAGCTAGCTTGATCTAAGGATTAGATTACAAAAAACCAGCCATTCTCCTCAAAGAAAGAAGTAGATCCAATTGGGGCCCAAAGGAAAAGCACACTAACAGGGAATTTCATTTAAACCAGTTTTTTGGCAGCTGTTGTTGCAAGGTCTGTTGAGAATATTCACACACATCCGCTTACTTGAGCAATACATAGAAAAGATCTCCTGCTGAAACCACACAGCCAAAAAAGAAAACAAAACCCATCAGAGATTCCAACCATATCATCATCATCAGGCATACTTCTAATCTCAACCTATGCTTTGCACATAAGATCCAGATACTACCGCACATTCACTACACCATGTAGTTGATGATGAAACCCTGCCAAGCATTAAAAAAGAAAAAAAGCACCCACCTGGAAGGGGAAATGAAGGAACAACAATGTAGTTTCTAAAATGTGGAATTGAAACACATTGAAAATGCACCAAATTGCAACCCAATAGAAGAAGCTCAGTCCTGACATTCATTTGACTAGCTTAGCATAAAACAAAGAAAGTATGAACTGCAAATGCTTGAAACTTGCTCAGAGAGATGCCTTGGTGATTTTCATCGAGAGTGGCTTAAACTGCTTGGATTGGAGAAGGACAGAAGAAGACAGGTCTGGACTGCTTACTGCTTGTAAAGAAAGACCCAACGTCCAATTGATTTCCATCGATTCAGTTTCAACCCATGTTCCTTGCTGTGCATGGTAGACGATTCCTATCCATCACCAGCGATGAAAGAAGATTTCAAAAGAACACATTAGCGTGTAAAACTTGGAGATATGCATGAATAGCTCTACAACCATGGATGATGATACTATGGAGCTTGATTCTGTATGAGCGAGCAAGTCTAGGTGGCCGGATTGCACACGTAGAAGAAGAAGCTCCCCTCCGTTTGATTATGTACGCCGCTTGCTTTTGTTGTTGCAACAACAGCAAAACAATTTACCTCCAGCCGTGGCAACAGGTAGTACGGTTCAGGAAGAAACGGAAAACTGCAAACATGAAGAAGAACACGTACCTGTTTGCAGGATCGAACTGGTTTCTTTCCGGTCTGGAACCGGCGTGAAGGTCTGTAGGCTGGAGCCTTGCATCGCAGTTGTTAATAGCGCCGATACACCTTGGACAACATCATGTTCTGAACACAGAGAGAGAGAGAGAGAGAGAGAGAGAGAGAGAGAGAGAGAGAGAGAGAGAGTGTGTGTGTGTGTGTGTGTGTTTGTGCGTGTGTACTTCGAGCCATCAGAAGAGAGCAAATTCGCTTTCCGATTGCCCGATTCTCCTGCATCTGACATGCAAGCATCACCTCATTATCACTGACCTTCGAAATCCCACCGGATTCTCCAATTTCAGGCCAACTGCGAGACGGTCTGCTGGCGCAAAAGTCGCCCAGATATACTTTTTCTCCATATCTTCCGCGTTTATCAACCAAAAAAGCTTTCAAATCTCTCTCGAAAACGGCTCAAATCACGCCGCTCCTTTTCGCCAATCCTCCACATCAAAGATGCATCTGCATCGAACGCAGAAACTAGACCGCGGAAACAAGAGGCAGAAAGACAGACAGACAGACAGACAGACAAACGCAGCAACAGCAGTGGATCTCTCCCCCCTCGCCACTACCCGCTACACGCACGCCATCGCCATGGCTTGCTGCAAACCCTCCCCGGGGAGCTTCCTTCACCCCACCCCACCCTGTGCTCCGCCGGGTAGACCAGCGGGCGGCTGGCCACATCGCCCCCACACCTAACTACGGTTAGTAAGGGAACGCGATCATCAAGCGTTCCCCCTGGTTACCAGCTTACCGGATTGGTCATAACATCGAGGTCTCGTAACTGAGGTGCCGTAACTGAGGTCCCAAGAAGGAATCTGACACCGAGACTTCCACTCCCGAACAGTACGGAAACAAATAACTATTCAATTAACGTACAAGAAGCCTATCTGCAAATAGTTACCTACCCTAGTACCTACCCTAGTACCTAGGCCAGTTGGACACTAATTTATTTATTTATTTATTTATTTTCTTGGCCTTAGCCTACCAAGGCAAGGAAGGAAATGTTGGAATTTTCAAAAATAATAAATAAAATTTTCAGAATTGTTGAAAATTTATCAATTAACTTTCTTTTTGAAGAAATCTTGGAAATTTTTTCTTTTTCTTTTTTTTCTTTTTTGGGAGAAACATTCTTTTTTTGAAGGAAAAATAAAAGAATCTGATAAAAAAAACATTAAAGAATATGTCAAAAGAAATGGAATCCTCAAAATTAAGTAACTAATTATTTAATTAATTAACTATTTATTTATTTATTTATTCAACAAAACATGTGTGGAAGTGGCCAAGGTACTAATGGGATTTACGAGTTGAGTTGAAGTGTTCGTTCACTCAAGATAACTAAGAAAAAAAAAATTCAAATCACCAAATCCAGCAATTTCATTGGTTCATAACACTTTTTTTCACACCTAAGATTATTCAACAACCTTTTTGTATATTATAACCCCACCGTCTATACGGCCGAGTACCAGATATTTTTGCTTCGTCTTTTTGTTCTTGTGGCTTGATAGCCAAGTAAGTTGTAGGGGAGGTTCCCTTACAAGTGGGTTCTCCGGAGGAGGATGGGAACCCGAGGCTGTTCCCGAACCTCAGGAGAACCCCCATGAGTTCAGCCTCCGCACACATTAATGTAAAACAACTCTCTTTTTATGGGAACATGGGAACATAGAAATGTAAACAACTCTTGTTCTATGGGAACTTGGGAACTTAGAAATGAAAAAACAACTCTCTTTTATGGGGGAACTTGGAAATGCAAACAACTCTTTGTTTTATGGGAACTTGGGAACTTAGAAATGAAAAACAACTCTCTTTTTATGGGAACATGGGAACTAAGAAATGTAAACAACTCTTGTTCTATGGGAACTTGGGAACTTAGAAATGAAAAACAACTCTCTTTTATGGGAACTTGGAAATGCAAACAACTCTTGTTTTATGGGAACTTGGGAACTTAGAAATGAAAAACAACTCTCTTTTTATGGGAACTTGGGAACTTAGAAATGAAAACAACTCTCGTTTTATGGGAACTTGGGAACTTAGAAATGGAAACAACTCCTGTTTTGTGGGAGCTTGGGAACTTAGAAAATGTAAACAACTCTCGTTTTATGGGAACTTGGGAACTTAGAAATGTAAATAACTCTCTTTTTATGGGAACTTAGAAAATGTATACGACTCTCTTTTTGTGGGAACTTAGAAAATGTAAACAACTCTCTTTTTATGGAAACTTAAAAAATGCAAACAACACTCTTTTCATGATAACATGAGAACTTAGAAATGTAAACAACTCTCTTCTACGGGAACGGGGAACATATAAATGCAAACAAATTCCCTTTTTATGGGAACAAAGGAACATAGAAATGTAAACACTTCTCTTTTTATGGGAACGTGGGAACATATAAGAATAGGAGGATCTCCCTTTTGAAGAATGTCCTAGGGCTCTTCTCTTGGGGGAGATATTTCAAAGTACACCAAGAAATAAAAAGATAGTTGTTCATGTGTAGAGTGAAGCTCGAGGGCAAGAGTATTATCAAAATAAGGGCATGTGAGGTGAGAGTCGAGCGCAAGCCCAATTTCGGTAACGCCCTCACCCACAACAAGCTTTATGTGAGGTGAGAGTCGAGCGCAAGCCCAATTTCGGTAACGCCCTCACCCACAACAAGCTTTATATGAGGTGAGAGTCAAGTGCAAGCTCAATTTTGGTAACGCTCTCACCCACAACAAGCTTCATGTGATGTGAAAGTCGATGCAACCTTCATGAAGAAAGCTTGAGGAGTGGGAGGGGGCTTTACTTTTCTTTTCTTTTCTTTTTTGTTAAGCCCACCATGAAAACAAAATGCCTTAATTGTGGGACAAGGGAAAAAATGCACACAAGTAGGATTTAATGAAGGTAATTTGAAAAAATTTAGACATGAAATGTGTGAATTATTGAATCTTGAGATAAATATTGTCATTGAAAAAATCAATTAAATTTTAAAAAATTGAAGGAGAAATTAGTTGGGTGGCCAATTCACACTTGGGCCAACAACATAGGTTCCACTAGTTTAATGTATGTAATATTAAATTGTGTAATTTAACATACATTTATCTTATTTACTTAACCCCCCACCCAATAGAAGGGAAATTTGGTGAAACAATTTTTTTATCTAATTATTATTATTTTATTTTTTTTCCCTTAACCTAATTCTAAACTCAAAACTATAAAAAAAGGAACCACCCCTTCCCCCCCTTTATGTATGAATTATTGTCAACTTGGGAACATGCCTCCCCTTTTAAGTACATGGACAAAAGGTACAAAGAAAGGTTGGTGCATGAACAATTTCAATGGACCCCAAAGTGAAGTTTGTTTGTGTGTGTACAATTTCATTGGATTGTGATGAAGTTTGTGCAAGATAGAGAGAGAGAGAAAGAGGTTCTATGATGTGTGTGGCCACACTTTGTGGTTTAGTAATCACTTTAGTATGTGAGTTTATGAGGGGATTGTTTGTGTGTGTGGAGTGAAGGTTTTCACTTTTTTGGGTTTAAAGAGTGAAGAATCAAAGACAAACAAAATTAGGTGCACTTTAGCCAACAAAAAGCACCAACTTCCAAGCACATCCAAAAGGATATTGAATTTTTTTTTCTAAAATTCATCTTGATTGTGTGTCATCAAACTTCAAATTACACTTGAAAATTTGTCCTATTTAGTATTTCAAGATGTTTTGTATGGACCTAGACAAGTCTCTCAAATGGGTTACTTATAAGTTATTATATGGTTTTCAATGTACCTATGAAACAAAGTATGAAATAACAATTGGTTTCCTTCATGAGAGGGTTGTGATAATTCTTGTTTTTGCTATAATTTATTATATTATATTTAATAATTTGCAACATGATATAGTATACACATCTTATTTAGAAAGGTCATCTTCTTCACATTTTCATCAAGAAAATTTTTATATATAATTGCTTTCTTTTGTCCAACAATTTCATGAGAATTCACACCTACCAAATCCAAATCATGGGTTCTCCACTATGCTTTTGGTATCATTGGAAAGCCATTGTTGAGGTAGTGTGGATGATGAGCATTTTGTAAATTTTTTAATCAACAAAGCAAAAGCTATTTAAATTTAAGTGATTTCTTTCATTTAAAATTACAAATTTAATTTTTCAACCAATAAATGTTTCTTCATCATATCACCCTTTATGTTTGTCATTTCACATTTCAAACCATAACACCTTTTCACATCCCAAACCTTAACACATGGGGTCAATGAGAGTGGAGTTCACACTTGAGCCAACAAGACTTTTTCACAATTGATACTTTTGAAAAGCCATCTTTTTTAGAACCTTGAAATTTTTTTAAAGATAGTTGTAACCCTTAGAGCCTTGAAAATGATCCCATTTGGGCCAAGAGCACAAGGGTCCACTAATGTACATGAAAAGAAACTTAGCTTGGTTAAAGAAGTGGTAAATGGATAAACCAATACGCCATGTAAACAACAAAGGATGTGGTGAACTCAAATTCGCTAAATTCCCCCATTTGAACAAAAATAAAAACCATATTAATACATTTCATTAACAATGAAATACTAGTTTCATTTTTTAAATGATTTATTGGACCTAGTTTAAGTAAGACAACTTTAGGTTCCATAAATCATAAGTTATAGGTTGTCACTTGGATAATTCCAAATTAAAATCTATGTAGCCCATTCCCAAGTAAAGATGCATGGAAAGGCATCTTTTCAAATTTGTATCTTTTTTAAGTCTTTTTTTTTTCAACCCCATATTCATGGGTATTTTTCCACACCTTTTTCATAAATTTGCATTCTATTTCTCTTTAATTGAATTGAATTGTTTAATTGAACTTAGTTGAAATGAAATTGGATTCATATTCCTAAATTGAAATAATTGAATCCAATTTAGGAATATGAATCCAATTCAACTAAAATCTAAATTCAATTATACACGATGTTATTCAATATTTTCATTTGGATGGAACTTCATTCTCATAAAATCAATTTGTATCTTTCATCAATTGATTGTCACTAATAGTTCACAAAAGCATGAAGTCCAAGTTAATTAATTCCATTAACAATGATTCATCAAATTTGGTTAAGATAGGACAATTTCAAATTTCATAAGTCATAGATGTCACTTGGATAGTTCTAAACTAGAATTTGATTAACCCATTCCCAAGTCTCTTTTCATATTTGTGTTTTTTAAAAGGCTTTTTTACAACACCACATTTGCAAGCAAAGATTCAATACCTTTTCCACCAATTTTCATCCCATTTCTCTTGAACTAAATTTTAATCCAATTGTTGAATTGGAATTGAATTTAGTCGAATTGGAATAATTGAATCAAATTTCATTAAATGTATTAGAATTCAATTCAACTAAATTTCATTTCATTTCAATTCAATTCAATTTGCATGCAATGTCATTCAAATTTTTCATTCAAAATATAACTTAATTTCCACATTGAAATCAATTCATTTTTTTCATTGATCATCACTAGTAGTGCGCAATAACATGGAGCCCAAGGGATGTTTACAGTTTAATTAATGTGAAGGTATGAATCAATTGATGTTTTGGTTACTTATAGATTGTGCTTATTAATGGCTTGGTATGGTCATAAATCACAATGACAATTGGGCCAATGCTCCAAAATGATAATTAAACTATTGAACAAACCTCAATTTGTAGTATTCACCCATTTAACTAGCATAAATCAAATTGGCAAATAACTAATGATTCAAGAAACTAATGGTGTTAAGCAAAATAAAAAACCATCATTCAAACTAAAAGTTTGGGGTTTTTTTTTTTTTAAACTTCAATTAAGTTGGAATATAGTCAATGGAGGTCATTAAGAAGTTTAGGGGAGGTTAGGACTAGGTTTAGGTTAGCTATCTATTCCCAATGGTCTCACATTGCAAGTTTAAAATGTTGAGGTAAGGTTGATATGTGCATAAATTCTCCTCCTCCTTTGGTTTTTCTTTTTTTTGCTTTGTTTTCTACTTTTTTTTTGCTTCATTCTCCTTTCCTTCCTCATTCCACACACACATTATTACTACATATCAACATTGAATAATATCTTTCATTAAGACTCTTTAATTAAAGAAAGGCAAATACCTTCTTTAAATATTTGTGATTAATGCTCAATTAATATGATGTGATGTGCATTATAATTACACTGTTTTTCTTGCCATCCTCTTGAGATGAACAAATTAAATAAATAAATGACTTGACCAATTATTTGTTGTTTATATATCGTATCAATCTTTCAATTGTGGATACCAAAAATTTCTCATGGTATTTTTGGTCTTGTTATAAAAACTTTGAATGTTTGTCAACAACCTAAACATGGCACCATTAAACTTTTTGAAGTAAATCAAACTTTAAAGTTTCAAGTGAAGCATTGGCCATGAATCTTCAAGAACGATTGCAATAGTATAGATTGATCAACAAATAATTATTTATGTAAAAAATGAAGGTTCAAATTTAAACACACTAACAAAAAATATATAAACTATATGATTTTACATGCGATTGTCAATAGGCAAAATTTCCCCTAAACATCCCCCCAAAAAAGGTTCCAACTTAAATATTCCATATTTTTTTACTATCAATAATAAGTTTATAGAGTGCACCCTACTTTGTTATATCTAGAGCAATAATTTAGTGGTTGGAATAGACATTAAACTCCCTTAGACTTGTTAATGGAAGTTCAATCCTCAAAGATTTCAACAAATATCACTCAAATGTTTTTTCTTACCAAAAATTTTGGGATTATTTAATGTGAAACATCATTTATAGGTACAATATCAATTGTGAAATTTTGTTATTAAGGGAAAAAATCCAAGGTTCATGGTTTTTTTTAAAAATTCCAATAACTAACAATAACAAATTTCATAGTCTTTATACTAATGTATATTTAATCATGTCTATTCAAAGTCATAAATTGCAATTATGATGTTTAGTGAAAAGAATCAAGAAAGGGTGGATCTTAATGGACTAAGACATGCATCAAATGAGATCATAAATTCCAAACACCTTCATGATGATAAGATGAGATCAATTCTATTTTTTTGTCAATCTTGTGAACAAATTTCCTTATTCACAAATAATGGTGTTTACATTTGTATTTATAATTTTTTGAAGCTTTGACATGTTTGTTAAAATATAATTTTCAAGAAGACATTGCAATTTTTTGTTTTAATTTTTAAAAACATTAAGACATTTGTTAAAAGAGTATTCCTCTTTCACGAGGGATTAAAATTTGCTAAAACAATTATTTCATGCATCAATTAATACCCAAGGTTTTAATTGTGTTCCCCCGCCTCTAAGATGACATAGTACTTAAATCATGGTGAAGATTATCTTTAGTTTTATAACTTAAGCTTGTTATGTAAATCAATCACATATTGGCCCCAATTGGTTACTAATTTATGCTATCCATTTTCACTTAATTTATGAACTCAAAATTTCATCACAACATTGTAAATGTGATAAATGATGAATTAGGAGGATTCAATGTTGAATTGGGAAATCCTATTATGAATTAGAAAAAAATTCTATTAATTGTATACTTGATTTTATTTTTTAAAAATATGATGCAAGGAGAATTCATCATATGTTTTCATTGATGTTATCCTTGTTTTAAATGCTTTTAGTTCATTTCTTTATTCATTTTTCAAGAACATGTTATTACATTTATAGTGAAAAATCATGATTAAAAAAATCTTTACCTATGCTTTTCAAATTTGTTATAATTTACATTTACATCTTATATTGTCAAGTGTTGAAATTATGGATAATTTCAATGTGTGAAAGATGAAGATTGCAATCTAGATATATTTTAGATGACGAGGTGTAATATTGAAGTTGCTAAAGAGTTTGTAAACAAAAAATTTATTGATGTCTTGGTGATTCAATATCAATTAAATTAGTAGAACGAACATGAATTGATTTATCTTAATGTTGTTTCATTTTTCATACATCTTGGGCATTGTGACATCCCAAACAAAGAGAAAAAGGGTGTTTTGCTTGTTGGATTTTCATTAATATATGTGGATGCATACTTTTAGTCAAATTTTCTTGAAAGATTGATTTTTATCAACAAAAAAAATTGGCCTAATGTAAACTTGGTTGTAGTATTCTAATTAACATGGCATCAATAAATGATATTGAAATTGATTTTTAAAAAGGAGTTTATGTGAGATTAGTTTTTGACCATACACATAATCAATTAAATGAAAAATTGATACAGATCTTCCAAGATTTTATGCATATTGTATACATTTTGATGACATATTTAAATATTGTTTCATTGTCCCACCAACATGCCTAAATGAAAATATGTTTTCCATTCAATTTGTTGTCTAGTTGAAACATTGCCTACAAATTTTATGGGAACACCTTAAATCTAAAGTATAAAAGAATTGACAAAGTTTATGTGGGCACCTTTGCTCACATTTGAATGTAACATAGACTTTCATGTGTAGCCATAGACCAAAATATCTCGAATACCATGAATTAATTTTGAAAATAAAACTAAAATGCATTAGTTGGCTACCCAAATATTATTTATCTCATATGGAGTTGTTCCAAAAAAAAATCTATCTCATATTGCCTTGTTATATGACATGGAAGCATAGTAAAAGGGGAGACTATGTATGAAAAACAAGTATGGGTTTAAGGTTATGGGAACTCGAAGCCAAATACATTATACATTATCAACACAAACAACTTGCCTTTCATTGTAGCTTCCCACATGAAATAAAGCCTTGATTTGCCAACATATGTGACACCATTGCATGTTTGAGAATGTTGTCTCCTACTACCTTGTTGTGCTTGCCCCAACTTGTCAAAATTATGATTCCACTAGCAATAACTCAAGACCATAAGATGATATATGGTGGAATCGATGGAAATGTTTATATGTAAAGTCATTAAGTGCCAATACTTCTACATAGGTATGTGCCATGAAGTCTCACAAGGAAATTAGTAAGTGCTTTATCTAAGATGCAGGGCTACAATTGTTTCATGCCCATCATGAAATCTTAAAACCTTAATTTCTTTTTTAAAGAAGTTGAAATGAATATAGGTGTTCCATGGTGGCTTACAATATTTGATTAAACTCACAACCAACATCAAGCTTTTTTTCTCATCTTTACATGCAAACTTCATATTTTTTCAAATGACAATCAAAAAACTAAAATACTAGTTCGTGAAATGGAGATTTTCAAATTTGTAGTTAAAAGTAAAAGTGTGTCCTACCAATTTTATGGCCAAGTAAAGAAGGCACCCATTAACACCTAACACCCATCTTTTCAATTGATACATGTTTGCTCATATTCTTCAAGGACCCACTCAAAGCCTAAAGTAGTGGCTCATGAAATGAAGATTCTCAAATTTGTGGTTAAAAACAAAAGTGCATCCTACCAATTCTATAGCCAAGTCTAAAGGATGCACCAATTAAACTAATACTCACGTTTTCAATTGATACATGTTTGTTCATACTTTTCAATATAATATCACCAAGGAGTTGCAAACTCAAATTTGAGGCTAGTAAGTTTTATGGAATTTTTTAATTTATAAACTATACACATAGAATATTTTATACTCAAATGCATAATGAGGTTTACAATCGAAGTTTTCCTCATATTAAACCAACATTGATGTGAACTTTCTTTGAGCCATTATTTTTTAATTTGTTAGTTTTTTTTTCAATTAATTATGGATCCTACACAATGTAGAAATGAAGTTTTGTGAAGTATGGGTAGTAAACGTTATATTATAATAATGAGTTTTGATTTGTTGGAGGGATTTTGGTTTTATATGGGTAAGAACATTCAAAACTAATTGAACTCTTGAAGCACCATGGGTCATTATTTGTTCCAACCCAACCAAAGAGAATTATAAATAAATAAAATTAAACATTTATAATCCTACAATGTCATGTTTAGCTTGCATAATTTCATAGCACATGTAATAGACAATGAACCATGTGTCAATTGAACATTCAAAAACCTTGAATTAATGTGTGTGAATATGAAGTTGGGAATTAACATGAATTGGATTTTGGTATTAAAATATATATATTGAACAACATTTCCTTCACCCTTCCTCCTTATTCATTGATTTTTTGTATTGGTTTTTGGGTTACATGAACCTTTCATTTGATGTGAAATAGTAGAATACTGAAAATATTTTAATCCAAAGATGTGTGTGTGATACAATGTGAGATTTGTCATTGAAACATCCATGATTCGTTATTATATGGCCAATTATATGTGAGGCACATATCCCACAACTACTAAAATTGACAGTTTTGAAAAGACATATTTGCATGATAGAATATCAATTTGATATATAAAATTATGAATGAGAGTTAACTAGCCTAATGGATGCATTGCCATTAGATAACAATGAAGTGCCATGGATGACATCCACTAAACTAGTGTTAATATAATGATAGTTCATGTGGCTTAACTTGTTGTTCATGCATAGGTCCATTCATGAACAACCAGCTTTCATCCACATGGATGTTGTTCATCCATTTATTTTTTTCCATCCAAATGGAAAAAATATCATTAGTCATAATTTATTTTTCATTTGTGATAGATATTGAGGGAAGTTCAATGTGCATGGGCTCTATGAACACTTCCCATTATTTAGTTCCCCAAACCTTTAATATTATGAACATTGATTTGACAACCTAAATTGAATTCAAATATGTGTTGGGACGTGAAAAAATTCAATTTTCACATGTGATGATATAAAATGAAAAATATTATATATGAAAAGGTTTTGGTATGGAATTGTCTCTTAGAATTGTCATCCAAAGGGACAACATATGGAACCTAAAGTTGTCCCCCTAAACCAACCTTGATGTATCACCTAGACTCATTTTAATATACATAGCATGGACATAAAAAGAAACATGTTAATTTGTCTTTTCATGTACATGTAAGTAGGTAGGGGATATGGGTGAAATAGTTAGGCTTGGAAGAGGTAGGTTTGCATGGCACATATAAATAGACATCATTTTTTTAATTAGATAGATTTGATGTTTCAAGAGTAAAGACAAGATTTACATCAAGTTATTGACACCACATGTGTGATTGTGTTTTTTATTTTAAAAAAGTAGAAATGAATGTTTAAATCATATATCACATATTAAACATAAAACAAACATCTATTTTTGAAACAATATTATGATGCAAAATTTACCGAACCATTCTTCAAAAATAATGCTTCATGGTGGGGGAGTTGATTATTGGATTGTGAAACCCAAGTTATAACAAATTGTTGCTATGAATATTGCTAACAATTTCATTTTACACCCACCCACATTTGTTTCAAATTATTACTTTAAAAAAATACTTGATTTATTTTTTTAAAGATCTAAACTTTTTACTCCTTTGTAATTTCCCCTTTTGTCTTTCTAAATCATTTGGTACAATGTAGAAGGTTGGATAATACTTAAAAATTTGTATGCAATATGGATGAATGTTCACAAATAGAATGGATGAAAAAGAAGAAGAAATTGCAACAAACCATGAACCTATGCTTAGATCTTAGTGTGGTGTTGTTGACGGCCTAGATGCACTCCTAAATGGGTAGCTATGGGAGGATATATACATGCTAACATTTCTTGACAAAACATTCACAACGAGTAATATGTTGAGTCATAAGTATATTCTCAATTATCACAATTTTGTAGCTATAAATTACAAATATGGAGAATGTTCAATGGCTAAATTTTCTAATAAATATTTGAAGAAATTTGTTTTCCTTATAATAGATTGAGATTCACTTAGCTACATGTTGTGTTTGAAGATGTATACTCCTTGCATTATGGTGTATTTTCTCTACTAGCTTAATCTTGAAAGCCAATTTTTTTTTTTTTGGACAGAATACCACCCTAGTGACCTTAGCAACTTTTACACTAATTATATTTCAATTCAAAATGTTGAATTTTTGGGAATTTTTTTGTTTCCAAATGAAAAAACAGAGTAGGTAATCAGTGAAGGGAATTATTGAATTTTCAAAGATTATTCTATATTTATCAGAATGAAAAATCCAAAATTAATTAATTATTCAACAAAAAAAAATTCAAAGCAGCCAAGGCACTACAGTAGTTAGAAATATGCTGTTGGGGAGAGTGCCCTTTATGCACAAATGTAAGTATATTTTGGAAGAATGTGGTATGCTTAACAACTCACTAGGGTGGTTTTATTTATTTATTTATTAAAAAAAATTGGGCTCACTAAATCTAGCCAGTAGGCCCAGGTTTAGGGTTTCAAGAGTTTAGGGTTTTTTCAAAATGGCTTAAAAAAGTGTTTAAACACCCATTTTCTTGGCTACATTACATGACATAATATTTTCTCAGTGACTATCATGCACTCATAATCGTGACCAAAATGTGTCTTACGAAAATGGAAAAAATTCTAGAATGGAATCCGTTGAATCTGTCTCAACCCCAGACTATTATGTCATGGAATGGCCTCACCCTGCCCATTTATGTTTGGCTGTTTAGTACACGGGCCTAAACCCTAAACCCTAACAAGCTAACCCAGCATCTTAAGTACCCGATACAATGGGCAGGGATTGACCATTCCATAGTGCATAATCTTCCTATTACAGAATGTAAACATTTTCCTGCAAAACATCACGAATTTTTTTTGTATTTTGTGGAGAGGCCGAGTACAATTATTTTTTTGGTGTGTTTTGTGAAGAGGCTGAGTGAAAAACAAAGAAATGGGAAATAATAATAATAAAAATAAAATAAAATAAAATAAAATCTCACAAATTACGTAATCTATCTATTGAGGAAGGTAGTTTGTTTATCAGGTTGAGATCTCTCACACCAGGTCGCCCCTCACCGTGCTCAACTAGGGTGCGCCTCATCGCGCACCCTTGGTACCAAGGTGCCCTTCATCCATATCTTTTTTTTATCATTGAAAAGCTCTCAACAAGTACTGGCGTAGAGAGGGCGGTTTTGTAATGTTGGTACACAAGTTATAGAATTATGAACAATTTTGTCATTGAAAATTTCAATAGTATCGAAACTAAAAAAGTGTCTGGGCAATTGGTGTGTGCTTTTTGGCACAGTTGGAAAGCCTTGGATGGACGAGTGCAATTTTATGGGGATGGCTTTTCTAACTTTTAGACTTAAAAGGAGCAAGAGAGGTATTAGAGTTATCTGTAAAGTCACCCTGTCAATCACCCTGTCTTTGGGCCTCTGTTCAGCCCCCCCATATCCCCTCTTTTTAGTGGTATCCGCAATTGTAAGGGAATTATATTAAATCTCTGTATGATGCTGAAACTCAGCCATTTAATGCACAAGGTTCGAGAGTAATATTAGTAGTCGTACAGGTAGGAGCAGTGAAAACATATGTAGGTACCAGCAGTGAAGGCGCTCGGGAAAAAGGAATGACAGGATGAAACTCACTTTAGTTTAGCACCAAAATTGATGCTTTTCTGAGTTTCTGAGTTTCACTTGAATGCTAATGTACTTATTTGCAGGCTTTTTTTTAGAATGTCACCTTGTGTATGACCAAACTCAGGGTTCTGGTGCTGTGTTTTCCTTACTTTACTACGGATAACTCTATATTGACTTCTGAGCAATCTTTGCCATTGGAAAATTCCAACAAAATTACAAAAGCCTGGTTTTGGAAGGAGAAATTAGTTGGGTACCAAGTTCAACACTTCTGCAACAAAATCTGACAAATTCTAGTAGTACCAAGAGATTCGGCAAATTTTCATGAAGTGAATTTCAAGCACCAGATATGAAGATTTCATCATCTTGAATTGAAGCAGCACGGACCCAAAAAAACAAAAAAAAAACGAGAGAGACAAACAAACATACAAACAAACAAGAAAAATAAACAGCAGAAAAGCTCCACAAATTGGCAGCAAAGAAAGCTGAAATCCTTGAAAAGATTCAAGTGTAGCAACGCAATGTCTGTATGTATGTATGTATGATCTGTTCACTCTAAAGAGCTCCTCTACTTTGTCTCTGAGTTTTCACGGTGTTTTCATTGATTCTCCTTCTTCAAGTCTGGGGTCAGTCAGTCAGTCAGTCAGCCAATCTCCATATCTAAGTATCAAGAATTTCTTACAGATTTGTTATTGCAGACCCTACTTCTCCTGCTGTGGCAGCACCTTCATCTCCAATTGGAATTCTTTTCGCACTTGGAACCATGATTTGTTGTTGTGCGTTTTTTTCTTTGGGGAGGGAGATCTGTCTATCTGACGATTACGTAGATGGCATAGACAATCCCCGGAATATATCCCAAGATCGTCAATAGCAGACACAACCAGAATTCCATCTGCAAAAATGCACCAAAAAAACATTCAGCAGCTTTGTGAGAGAACTTGTATGCAAATCCCCAGCTAGAATTCAAACCATAATCTGCAAAAGAAATAACATAAATCCTTTGAACATGTAGGAATTCTTGAACTCCGTTAGTCTCTCTACAAATCTACAAAATTCTCGAACAACAATTCCCCCCTTCTTTGACAAATCACTTTGTAGATTTCTTAAGAACCCACAGCTCAGTGTTAATCCACCATGATGATCAATCAACAACCAAATTCTTTGACAACTCATGATCATGTCCACCATGCTCCAAATATTGAAAGAAAGAAAGAAAGAAACGAAATGAAACAAAACAAAACAAGAGATTCAATGAAAGATTGGAGTTCCAAAGATGATGATGATGATGATGAAGAAGAAGAAGAAGGAAAAAAAAAACAACAACAACAACGACACAAATACATATGTACATACCTCGAACCCATATTTGAAAAACACTCCAAGAGGAGGCAAGAGGATGGCCAATAGCACATCAATGAAGGTCCAAGTCCCTTTTGTTCCATCCGTCATTTTGGCAAAAGCTCTTGGACAATTGAAAATCACTTGATAAATTTTCCCAAAAGGAACAACAAAACAAAACAAAAGAAAGGGAGATTTGGGAAGAAGAAGCTCTAGAAAAATGCACAAGTGTTGCAAGGAAAAAAAACACACATAAACACACACAAATGTTTGCAAGGAAAAAACACACACACACACCCAATTAAAGGATCAAAGCAAAGTAGCTCGACTGATTCAACTGGAGCTGGGATGCTAGCACCCAAGTATGAAGCAACAATGTGTGCTAGCTCTAGTGTTATATAGGTAGATAAGTTTGAAAACAAAAAGTCCAAAAAAAAAAAAAAACATAAATATAAATTATTTTATTTTAAAATAATTTTAAATGGTTTTAAATGAATTTTAATAATTTTTAATGATTTAAAATTTTTGGGCTTGGTCCATTATGGAGTGACTATGGAATTGGTGTAGAGTTGTGTGCATTTGGTCCCACACTTTTTTTTTAAATTTTTTTTCCTTGGGGAACAAATGGACACAATCCATTTGGTCCCACATTTTTTATTATTTTATTTCTCTTTTTTTTTTGAACGGCACAAATGAAAGAATCCATTGCAAAGAAGAAGAAGAAGGAAAGTAGACGGTGCAGCAATGCACCGGGGAGCGCAAGAAGCACTCAACATGACCCAGCCCGCCCACATTTTGGTCCCACATTTTGATTAATGTTCACAACTTGGTTTGCATAAATATTAAAGAATCAACCTTGATGAGCCTTAACTGGCATAAAATCTCTAACTTCATAAATTCAAGTTTAACCCTTATCAAGGTTTTTTTTTAATCAAAGAACCGAGTTAAAGAACCTAACCCTTAACCACCAGTTCTTTGTCAATTCTTCCATGGAAACCATGGGTCCTTTGAAAATTTTCAAAAACCTGAAACCAAAGGTTCTTTTCATTTTGAGAACTTTAAAAAAAAAAAAATTTAAATCAGATGTTTAGTGATTCTAAAAAAATTCAAAGATCAGAACCAAAGGCCTTTTTTCATTTCTTTATCAACCCATTCCCTAAACCCTAAACCCATTCCCACATCCAACCTCCTAATCTATATGTATATGAGTAATTGTGATTTCAAGGTGTGCTTTGGGAAGCTAGTAGTAGGGTTCACATTATTGCTAAACCTTGACATCGAGAGGTTAATTTTTGAGCCCATCAATGCCCTTCACATGTCAAATGCATGTAAAAAAAGACTTGCTCCCATCAAGAAAAATCAAAACAACTCACTCAAACTTGTTTTTTTAAAAAAAAATCGGTTACAAAATATTAGCATATTATGTGACAACGTTGTAAAATGAACATATGCTCGTCAAAAAAATTTCACTTGACATGTTCATACCTTCCATTAACAAATAACATTGGGACCACGATCCAAAATGTGTTTGACAACTTATATGATAAAGCTTCTTTGCATGCGCCTTGAGTCCATTCATTTCCTTGAGTCCACTCATTTTATTCTAATTTTTTCACTTGGCCGGTAGTATCCTTCATTAAAAAAATAATATTGTTTGACAACTTCCACAAAAGCTAATCCTTTACAAATTATCAAATCTTGGGAGAAGAGTATGTTTAGAGAAAATCTAAGATGCCTTAAATGATCAATTCCTAGATTTACATGTATTTTAATGCAACCAAGTTCTTCAACCCTATGCATTATCCAATAGATGAGATTGAGACAAGGATTAGTGCATTCGATTGATGGTTACAAAAATTGTTGTATAGACTTTGTCCAAAGTGAGATTATTGTGATTTATGGAGAGCATAAACACTTAAATTTGTGGAGACAATGAGACGTAAGTGTGCACAATAGTCCATTCTTGAGGTGTGAGCTCAATGTAATAACACGCTCTCAAATGACCGACCAATTGATCAAACTTGAACAAGTTTGCCAAACAACTTATGGCAAAAGCTTCTTGTTATACCGACAAGCATAGCATTGAGTGTGCACAACACTTTTCAAACACTAAATGCAATTTTAAAAATGCTTCATGATCCGAGTTGAACATGCTTGATGCATTGATCTTGTTGATTTGGATTGGTCATAATGTGTTCTAGAGCAAGAAAGAAAGGAAAAAAATAAAAAGATGTGAAATAAATGAATTATAAGCCTTGGATGACTAATTGTCGTAAGTTTCAAATTTCTTGTCTCTTTATTATTATATTAGAGTTTTCCATAAAGTCAGGAAAACACGGCACCAGTACCCTGAGTTTGGTCTAAAACCGGATGAGATTATAAAAAAAAAACCTGCAAAAAAGTACATTAGCCTTGAAGGGGGGCTCAAACTCAGAAATCACCACTTTTTGTGCCAAACTAAGTTTCATCCAGTTTTGACCCCGTCTTTCCTTATTTCCTGAGCGCCTCCACTGCTGCTACATATATTTTTACTGTTCCTACGTGTACAACTACTATAATTACCTAGACTTTGTGCATCAAATGCTGAGTTTCAGCATTTCATACCCAGACTTAATAAAACTTCCTTACTTTGCGAACCTCACTCAAAGAGGGGATAGGGGGTGAAAAGAGGCCCAAAGACAGGGTGAAGACAGGATGACTTTAAAGAAAACTCTATTGTCTCTCTAAATCTTCTACTTTCAAATTATGTGTAATAAATGTTTAACAAAATCAAAGAACCTGATAACACTAGTTTGAACTTGCCATAAAGCACAGAGACATTGTGCTGGCTTGTCTTTTGTAGTGTTTTTTGGGAAGACCAGGTGTGGATAGCATTGAATGACACCAACGTGACCAGTCTATTTTTTTGGGGCCAAAAATTTGCCAAAAGGTCACACACATAGTCACTTCTTTTTGACTAAAATTCCCTTTCTTTTTCAAAAATTTGTGCCAAAATTGGGTTCTTTGGGGGAGTGTGTCGCCAGAGATCTATCTACTAGCTACTCTTTTAGTGGGCCTATAAAAAAGTGTCTGTGGATGCTGTTGTTGCTAGTAGTTAGAGCATTTCCACCAATGCCCTAGAGCAATGCTGAGTACTGCAAAGATATTTCTCACACCCAAGTTTAGTTATTTACTTTCTTGAAACCCCACCCATACAACTAAAACTGGGACTGCAAATAGGCAACTAGTACTAACAAACCACCTGGACCAATCATTATGATTGACCAATCTGAAACAGGGAGCAGCAGTTAGATCATTACTTATTACACACTCTTCTCTCGCAGGTGCACAGGTTTGATGTGCCTTTTACCAGCCTCAGCTAAGTCTGCAAAACTGCTGGGCAAAGCCCCATTTTTTTTTGCTCAGCCAAACCAGCATGTTTGGACTTTTCTTCATCGAATTTTAATGTGCAGGGTCACACATACCGAGGACCATTGGAGATGATGCTCTTAGATACTAACTTTTTCCAACCCCACCCATAAAACTGAAACCCAGGTAATGCAAGTAGGTGGAAGACTACTAATAGCAACCCACTTGGACCAATCAAAACTATCTAGCCTATCAGAAACAGAGACAAATCAAGAGATTCAATTTGACTATGTCCATTGGACTGTTCCTCAGGCTCCTCGAGGGTTCTCTCTCTCTCAAAGGGTCCCAGCAGTCTTCCAGCGGATTCCACTTATGAACCTCATCCAAGATTTCCAGTGCAGGATCACATACTGAACATTGGTGGAGATGCTCTTACACTACAACAAATTTGAAAGAAAAAAAGCATTGCATGTGACAATTGCATTGTGTTTTGGTTTTTTTTAAAAAAGGGTAATGATCCAAAAATTCTGCTGCAATTTGCTTTGGTGGGGATAGCCTACTTGCTTAGTACATGTAAAAGAGGTGTTGGCAATAGCCATACGTGATTAAAAGTTGGAGAAAAGTGGGGAAAAAAAAAGGTCTGGAAAGAAGAAACACATGAACTGTAAAGTTAGCTTTCAACTCAATGTCCACCCATGAATTAGTTTTGCCATTTTTAAAATTAGTTTTGCCATTTTCTTCCAATTGAAATTGTTCTAGGCCAAAGAAATGCAGTACATAGACCAATGTAACTGTGCATTGGGTGAACCAGCCCATACACCGATACCTAGGTACCATGGTAAAAACTAAAAACCCTAAAAATATTTGGGTTCTTTCTAAACATTATAGATATCACATCCCTTGACTAAAATAGGGTCTTGGAGTCCAAATTTTACATTTCCTCCCTTAATTATTAGCTCTATGAGGCCCTTACTCAAGAAGATGAAGGCACAAGTGTAGGTGCTGGTTCACCACGGCCCTAATGTGACCAATAGTTTTGCCATTGATAGCCAAAATTGTTTGGGCTCACAAACTAATTACATAACCCAATGAGGACAAACACCCATGATCTGCTTTTGCCCTTTTTTTTTTTCTTCAAGTCAAATATGTTTGGGCTCATAGACTATTTACACAACCCAATGTGGATGGGCACCCATGATATGCTTTTGCCATTTTTCTTCTTCAAGTCAAAATTGTTGGGGGATCACAAAGTGACCCTACCCTTTATTTCTAGGGAACTTATTTCTTTTTTCGATTAATTAGAGGGAGGAGGTGCCTCCCAAGTTCAACTTCTATTTTTTCTTTTTCTTTTTTCTTTTTTGGCAACGAGCCATTTTGATTGGCCCATCACGAATAAAATATTGAAACTTTGGAGGCTCCCAAAAATAGAGTTTCTATTCTCAAGATAGAAATCCGGATTGCCTCTTTTTTTATTCACCTATCTTTCAAGATAAAGGTTGGTTGTTTTGTTTGTTTGTTTTGTTTGTGATGTTGAGATCTCCCAAACCACAATGCCCCTTGTTGCATTCTTCCTAATGATGGAAAGTCTTTGATGAGTAAAGGGTGCACCAAGGTGGTTTGGTAATGTTTAGACTTGTGGTGCATGAGTTATTGAATACTGAAAAAAAAATTGTCATTCAAAATTCAGTAAAATCGAAACTAAAATTTTAGGGAAATCGAGATAATCTCTTGGGTGTTGCTAGAAACTTGTTGACGATTTCCCAACTTTTAGACCCAAGATGAGGGAGTGATAATTTTCATCATGAGAATTTATTATTTTTTGAAAAATTCACAATTGAGCTCTATCAATAGGACCATGTTCACACTTGGACCACCTACACAAGCCACATTAGTAGAGGTGAAAAGAGAACAATTTTGGTCAAAAATATGAGGGAAAAGGGTGAGATTGTTGAAAACATCTCAAGGAACACATTGAGAATGTTGGGAATCCTTTGTGGGTGCAATCACACAAACATCTACACAAGCAATTGTAAGTGTAGCCAATGTTTGGTTTTTTGTATTTAATATTTTAGGGAAACAAAAATCAAATGATTTTTCAATATATATAATGTTATTTTCAATGTATTGATATAAAAAATTAAAATTTTTGGAATCAATCTAAACTATAAACCCAAAAGCACTTTTAAAATATTGTAACTTGTGTTTTTAAATAGTAAAAGGACTTGTAAATGAATTTTTTTTTTTTGAAAATGAAAAAAATAGTAAAATTCTTAAGTAAACCATAACATAATAGTGTGATGAAAATTTTCAAAAATAAATAAATTTTTTTTAAGGAATTTTATTCAAATTATTCCAAGAATATTTCAAAATAAACACCCAATAAATAGTCACCCAAAGGGCTAGGTGTGGTTCATGATATCTTGTTTGCACCCTTGTGAATTTTTTGAAAACTTGATGAAAGCACATCGGGAGAAAAAAACCAAAAAAATTCAAAAGTGAGATAGTTATTATGAAATAAGTAAGGTAGTCCATGAAAAGGCACATGTTGTTATGTCTTTTCATGTTTTCTTTGGAAAAAGTATTGAAATAATAATTTTGAATATATATATATATATATATATATATATGTAGAATAGACCATTTGAAGGCATAAACCCTAGATAAATCCAAAGAAAAAAATCAAATTATATTGCTAGCAAATTACGTATATTGTTATTTATAACAAATTATGTTTTGGCTATTTTGAAGTGTTGTTGCAATTCAAGTGTTAGGCATAATGGAAAGGGCCATCATTGATCTATAGCTTTGTAACCAAAAGGACAATAATGTTAATAGAATACACAACATAATCTAACAATTTTAGCAAAATAACTATTCAAAAATCACCAACCAACAACAATTTCACATATTCATATGATCATCATATATTCAACTACCTCAAGTTGAAAATGGTATTAGTATGTATTCTTATTGTCACTTCTATTTCCTTCATTCTAAGTTAATGTTCATTCTTTAATGATTTTTTTCAATGTCTCAACAAAATGCCACGTTTCATTTTTACCCTAACAAAATCCCACTCATCAAAGCCTTTCCAATAGTACCAAGAGCTTGACCCAATTTCCCTATAATATTTAATTTTTGATTTTGTTAAGCTTTCTTTGACAAAATTGTTCAATATTCAATGACTCTTCCACCATATGTCTAAAGACTACCAAACAACCTTAGTGCACCCCCACTCACCAAAGGCTTTTCAATGGCACCAAAAACATAACAAAGGCCCTGTGGTTTGGGAAATTTCAATGTGATAAACAAAACAAACAAACCATTTTCCTTAATATATAGATATCAATATTGAATTGGTAACTTAAACTTCACCTAGCAAATTGGTATGTGTCTTTTAAAAATATATATATAATCGGTTATAAATGGGGCCTTGTATGAAGTTATTCTTGTAAAGTTGTTACTAGATAATAAACAAAAGAGAATATTTGTTCTATATTCTGAAATTTGTGCTAGTATTTACCTATTGGGCTTAACACTCCTAGTGATGATGAATGATGAGAAAAAGAAGTTGATATTATGAAAATTAGGTTTCATTTGAATGAAACATTAAATGACATTGCATGCAATTTGAATAGATTTTGAATCCAATTCAAATTTAATTGAATTGGATTCAAATTCTTCAATTGAAATCAAATACATTGAATGGAATTCAAATTGAGTTGAATTGAATTGAATTGAACACAATATTCTTTTCATATGGGTGTGCATTAAGGTGGCTTTGTATTGTTTAGAATTATGATACAAAAGCCATTGAATATTTAACAATTTTGTCATCAAAAACTCAATAAAATAAAAACTAAATTTTTTAGGGGAATCAAGGTGCAATGTTGGTGTTGTTGGAAACCCTTGATGAGTGGAATTTCTCAGAGGTTTTTTCATAATTGTTAGACTAAAGGTTGGGGAGATATTGAAATTTGAAAAACAAATTATCATTAAAAATTAACTTTAAATCTAAAAGAATATTTTCACAATTGAATTTTATCCCAAGGTCATGTTCACACTTGGGTCAATGGCAAAAGCCACATTACTAAATATATGGTTGTGTAGGAATGTGTTACCAAGGGAATATGCGTATTGATATAGTGGGTTGAAATTAAGCCTTATATCAATTCAAATGGAAAATCTTGATTGATGCATTAAAAAAGAATAATAAAATAAAATTCTTGTAGAAATGGATATATTATCTATTCTCAAAATTACAAACAAACTACTTTATATAATTTTGTTGGTAAGGCATGATTTGAAATGTTCAAGAAACTTGATCCTCTTCAAAGTAGCTAGCCATCTCTTCAAGTTCAAGTTTAACTTCATATTTCATCAAGCAATTTCATTTTTTGATTGAAAAATTCAATAACATCATTTTGCATGAAAGAATGACTATTTAATTGAACACATTTAGAGGCCAATTTTTAGTACGTCAAAACATGGCACATAAGACTAAGAAAATGACTTCATTTGTAGTGTTAATCATCATATATAACTAAGCATGATTGCATGACTACATAGTTTAAACATCCATGTCATATATGCCCCGTGTCATACCCATGGTCACAATCATAACTGCCATTTGCAACTATGTTTTTCATGATTAATTCATATTTACCACATTTATGGAGGACATATCGAATGGGTAAGATTTTGTTTTTAAATATAAATATTTTGATCAATTTCTTATTCCCACATGGCAACCTAGGACACATTCAAAAAAATTATTGATTGCTTATGAATTACTACATGATAGTCTAGAATTTTTTTAATGGCCCAATCATTTGACGCCACATGGCAATCAAAATTTAATTAAATAAGACTATGTGAATTAACCTATGCAACTTAGCCTAGGACACCTAGGCTACATGACCTAACATAGAATGCTAAGCCTAGGCTAAATTGCCAACCTAACATAAAAAAAACTAACATAGGTTAAACCACTTAGACTAAAAAACACCAATGTTAAGCTAGCCACCTAAGCTAAGAATTTAGGTATTATCTAGGTTGCAAGTGGGAGGACTTCAACCTCTCATCCCCACTTTGAAGGTTCAAGTTTTTAACAATTGCACCCTAACATTTTTTAACAAACAAATTATTACAAAACTATAAATAAGAACATCTTTTAGCCTAGGCTAATTATTTTAGGCCACCCACTAGTATAACTTAGGTTCACTTAAGCTAACCTAGGTTAATTTAATACAACCTAAGGCCACCTCAGTATAATAGGTTAAACTAGGTTAAATTAGGTTTAAATAGATTAATAAGCTAGGCTAAATTAGGTTCAATTTGGTTTGTTTGGTTAAACTATGTAATCTAAATTATATTAGGTTCAATTTAGGTTACTTAGGCTAAACAAATTATACACGTCCATTTTAATTATTGATTACCCAATCTCAAAAGTAAAAATGGTCCAACACTTCATACATATAAAAATTTGATAAAAAATATAAATCTCTAATGTTGTTCAAAAAGATAATATAACAAAATTATTGCCAATGTTTTAATAAAAATGTCATGGTCATTACAACACCATCAGCCTTAGAACTCCTTAATATACATCACTACAAAGGAGAACAATTAATTCAAAAATGATGCATATCTCAATGTAGTTTTTATGAGCATGTAATAAAATAGTTTACATAATACAAGTGGTTTATGGGAACCATTGAGAATTTTGCAAAATAATAGGAACATCATTTTGCAAAAAAAAAAAGAAAAAAAAATCATTCAAAATTTAAATGCTTATACATAGTGTTTTTTTTCAATTTTGTCATGCAACCAAAATACAAATATGTTTATACCAAATTCCATTTTATTGCAAGGAATTTTTGAAGTATTACAAATGTTAAACATGTATACATAGAAGTACATAACAAAATAATGTAGAAGTCATATGTTGTTTTATTGTTATATAAAAAAAATTCTAAATCCAAATTTCTTTTAAAAAGGTCTAAGTCTTTCTAATATTTGACAAAAGGATATCGAAAACATTGATTCTTTTCAATGACCTTGAGTTGGGTAAAATATGTTCATATGACATTTCCTAGCTTCAAACTTGTAAAATTCCAATGGTGTTTTTGGTCTTGGTTATTATAGTTGTCAACTTTGATATTCCTATGAGAGTACATTCATAGATGACTTACCATAACAAGAATCATGACAAAAAAAAAAAAATGTCTTGTGTCTTGAGACAAAATGAATGTTTTGACATAACAAAAAGAATCATGACAAAAGATGTTAAACAATGAAAGGTGATATATATGTTTAATCCATCAACTTGTAAGTGCAAAAATGGTTTGTAAAAAATAATTGAACAAATTTTGAATGTCATGTTGAAGTATAAAACCAATAAGGAATGCATGACTCCGAAACATTTCCTAAATGATATGTTTCATTTAAAGTGCCAAAGTTTTATTGAAAACATCCAAATAATGCATGTATTTGTTTTAGTATCCATGTCTCTTTTACTTCCATCCATACCTTTGGAATCTAACCTAATTATTAAAAATATATATGATTGTCCTTTTGTATGCAACTTTTTTGATGAAATATATTAAGATTTTAAGATCAATGTTTTCGCAAAATTTGGTTTTTTATAATACTAAAATTTTATGCCATCATGTAAAACATACATTATGTTATTTGTGATTAAAATATGAAGCAATTTGAACAAATATTGTTATCATGTTGATTCATTTTTTATAAAATTGTGTAGTTGAACACAATTTATAAACCATGTTTTAGGACACTTAAAGATATTTATCATCATCAAAATGATGATTATTTTCAACCCTATTGATCTTAATGTACACTCCTATCTAATGAAATAATAAAAATGATATAACTTATATGTTATATTAGTAATAACAATTAATCAAAGTTGAGGTTTATTGCGATTTTAGGGCCAAATAGTCCTTTTGTGTGCTCCAATTGTGAATGTAATTATGAAGAAATTAAACTAGAACAAAATTTCCTTGCATCATGATTATAATAAACTATAAGAATATATATTAGAAGTTGAAACACAAATATGACCTTGTTGTAGCCCCTAACTAAGCAACAAATAAGATTATACTTACAAAACAACAAGAAAGTTTCCTAGATTTAAGAGGTTACAAAAATGTATCATTTATGTTAACATCCTCTACTTCAACTAAAGTGAATAAGTTTGTTAATGATTAGGCGAGAAACAATTTGTTTCCTATAAATCACAAATGTGATTCTTGTTTTGGTCATTGCAAAGTCATCTTTGAAAAAATCCATATTGAATATTTAATGAAATGTCTTAGCACAATCAAACATGTGGGCTCTTTTGAGGAAACATATATTTAAAACCTTGTGCACAGTTTTGTGCCACCAATTTATGATTATTTTTGGATTGGAAATTGAGCTTCAGAGTCACTTATTTTGTGAGCAAACTCAAACTTGGATTTTAAAAACACCAAAAAATTAGCATTTAGATCAATGACAAAATCACACACCATCCAAGAATTGGTTCCAAATGTCAACAAAAATGCATCATTCGAAAGTAATATTGTAAATCATGTAAGCTCCAAGAAGAAATGTTGTCATAATTGATATTAAAAACCATCAATCAAACTTACATTTTATGAAATTAAAATTTGTAATCAATAATGAAGGAAATTAGAAATTACACAGTGCCACCAAGGCTTTTTAAAAAAAATAAAATGACTATATATGCATACATTTCATGTTTATCCACTTGGACAACATTATGAGTTGTAGATGATATTGATATAGGGTGCATCCATGCTAAAAGGACGCATGGAAAGTGTAACCAATGTTTAGTTTTCACATTTAAAAAATGGTAAGTCAAGTCAATGTTGAAAATGTTTATTATATATTATGAAAGCATTTTGATAAGTTTAAGATGGATTGAATGAGTATAAAACATTGAAAAACATTTTTAAAATAATGTAAACAATGCTTTCATTATTAAAAGACTCTTAAAAGGACTTGGAATGATGTGAAAATGACTTATTTATCACAAATATTTGTTTACATCTTTACATAATAATAAATTGCATCCTAGTGGGTCATGAATTTTTTGTTGACTTGTAAAAAAAAAATTTAAGATTTTTCTTGACAATCCAATCTAGTTATGCCACATCATCTTGACCAATTAACTTGCTATTTTTTAGCAAAACACTAAGATGTTAAATGTGGGTCATTATATTGTGGATGCACCTTATGATATTCAGCAATCCTCCCATTATGATACATTTTGTGTAAATATCATGGGTTATAATAATGAACTTCACGCCAATATGTGAACCAAATTGATTTGTTCACAATACTAGGTAATATAAAAAATTCGGTTTTGTCCAAAGTGGAAGATCTTTGTTGTGTTTTTTTTTCCACAATTCGCATATGTAATTTTACAACATAAATTATGATCATAATTTTCTTTCCCTTTGAATAGGTATTCACATTTATCTTGTCCCATAATATTAATCACTCGTTAGTGGAATCAAATGTTTTTCAATTGAGCTAGCTTTGAGGTTGGTTTTTTCCTTTGTTCCAAAATGAAGTCACAACTTTCAATTTATATATGTACCCTACAATGTGTTTAACAAAACAAAATCATTCAAGGTTTGGGACACATCATGGCTTGCTCAAATGTCTTATTGAATGTTTTTGGTCATTGCATTACATGATAATATAAACTCTTTGATCGAACTGTTGATGTTAGGTAGCTTAAAATCTTCATGTGAATGTAATGGTCTAAGGATGAAAGCATGAAAGTATGTTGGGTGATACCACATAAAACCACTTCAAGGAATTGCTAATGAACTAAGATTGGCCAAATAATATTTTGGGCCCTTTCTTTATGTTTTTAATATTGTAGAATGTTTTTTTCATGTTTATCCATTGCATGCCAAAGTATATGACCTTCAATTTTCATCGGAATAAATATGTGAGAATTGTTACAAATTTTTATTCCTAATGTATGTGGCCTCTTTATTTTAAAAGCATAAACTAGTGCACAACGTTGTCACATATGATCATGTCATGTGCACACATTTTCACCACCCAGTAGATAATTCATATTTAGTTTATTAAATTACTATGCATTGATTAATTAAATTAAATATTTACTAATTAATCTGAATTAATTATTTTAATTCAGAAATTATTTTTGATAATTGAGTCAAATAATTATTTTATTATGGTTAACCAAATAATTAATTTTCTAAATTAGAATGATTAATAAAAAATTTATTTCAAGAAAAATTATCAATTCAAAAACTTGGATAATTAATTATTTGAAATACACATATTTTAAAACAAAAAACTTAGATTCAGATAATAAATAATTGGTTACTTAAATTCAGATAATTATTTATTGAATAATAAATGATCTAAAGTCAAATAATAAATTATATAAAGTAATTAACTAACAAATTAGATGAATTAGACATATTAAATCAACTAATTAATTATTCAATAATAATAATAATAATTATTATTATTATTTATTAAAATAAATAAAAGTCTGAGTTAATAAGAATAATTTAGATAATTAGTTCATTAGTTAATTTAAATAAGTAATAACAATTTAAAATTCAGAAAATAAACGATTAATTATTTGAATTTAGATAATTCATTAATTAATTAATTCAAATAATTAATTTTCTAAATTAAATATCGGGAAATTAATTATTTAAACTCAGTAACATGTTAATTATTTGAATTAGAATAATTAATTCACATAACAAGTTTAGATAAGTAAATAAAATAATTAACTATAATATAATCCAAATGATTAATTATCTGAATTTTATTTGAATTCAAATTATTAATTGTCTATTAACTAACTAATCAATTATTTGAATTAGATTGATGAATTCCAAAAAAAATCAAATTACTATTTCGGATAATTAATTATCGATAATTAATTCACATATATGATTATTAAATAATTACCTATTAATTTCTTGTTAAATTTTTTAAAAAACACACACACAAAGAATTTGGGATAAATGTTTTCTGATTACAACCCAATTTGCAAATAAATGTCTAATTAAAAGATTTACTAATATGTTTTGTCTTTGAATTTTATTTCATAGATTATATAAAGGTGTTTTTTTTGTATGTGAGCACATTAAAATACATGTGTCAATTTGGGATGAGCTCAAAAAAGTTTAACACTAAAGACAAAAAAATAAAATAAAATAAAAATATTTACATGGTTATTCTTTAACTTACCTATCTTCTACCTTCTTACCTATTTGCCTATTTAGTAGGCAAATAGGTATGTCCTACCTACCTACTTATGCTCATGTATCAACCTACCTAGCTATTAAAATTTTTTATTATTATTTTCAAGATGCAATTAATATGCCATATGCCAAATTTTAATTGCATCATGTGTCATAATATAATACCATATAAATGAATAATCATAATGGATGGTGGAGATCAATATTTCAAAAAATAATAATTTTCACAAAAAAATCCCCATAATGTCATATGTCAGATTTTGATGGATTGATGAAAAGTAATTCAACATGACATTATCATTGTAGTTGCAAATTAATTGCATTAGAATTGTACAATAGTTGTTCCTGTATAGTTGGAATTGAGTTGCATGAGTTGCATATGTATACAATTTTGCATACAATGAGTTGCATCCATTGCAATTCATGTGATTTGTCTAATAGCACTCATGTTTATAAAAATACATTAAATTGCAATGAGTTACAAATGGTCATTGTAACTCAAAAATCCAATTACAAGGCCAATTGCAAATTACTTCATTTTTTCATAGTGAGTTGTGATGGTGACCTTGAAAGTTACAATGCATCATGGAGCAACAAGAAGGGATCTCCTTTCCACTTCTTTGTGGGGAATGTTCTTAAAGTGGTGCAATTTCATGAACAAAAGATTTATTAAAATTTCCATATATTCTAAAAGTTTGATACAATGTTAAAGTTGTTCCACATTATGTTGTTTTTTTCTAAAATATATGGTTAGCAATTTGGCATTAAGTAGTTACGCTTACAATCTTTCAAATCAATCACATAATTACATGTGTTTTTCATAGCTTACAAGGTGATGACAAACGCTAGGTCATTGTTCAACAAGATAACTTGAAGGGAAAAAATTAGAAAGTTTCAACAAAATCATATTTTTTCTAAGTCTATGCTTGTATTATTTTAACATGCAATATTGTAAGTTCAATTAAACATAATTTTACATATTGTACACTTTACGAAGGCTCATGTACAAATGACAAAATATTTTACATCATGGTTTTAAACCAATCTTGGGCACTATAAGTTATTAATAGTGGATTCTTGAAAATTTTGTATTGTCATGTGAAAAGGATTACTTACAATTGATCGAAAACAATAAGTAAAGATATATTAGACATGTAGTGAAAAGACCGTCATTAATTCAAAGCTCACAATGTTTAGTGTTTGAAATTGGAAGGAAAAGGGGTTTTGAAATCTCTAAAGTGAATTTTCTCTAGCATGCAAAATTTGACTTACAAGCGTGTAAGAAAGCCCATGGTATGGAAACTCTAACTACAAGAATATGGTTCAAGACTATATGTTTTGAAATATTTGGAAACAATTTTCATTAGAAGATTCAGAAGCTTGTTGGTCACATGCAAGGATCATGACAAGTGTCAACATGTGATTATGACAATGTATATGTTAAGGGGCTAGGATGAGTACATGGTTTGGATGAACAAGGCATTTGGATAGGGACTAATCATGGAACGTTATTAGTTTGAATTTTGAGTTTTTGTTGTTTTTGGAACCATGATGATGTGATTTGGGACTACCCAAAAGGGAGAGTTTTGGGAAGAAGGAAAAGGATTCTTAAACACATAGTTTTGGGAAGAGTAAAAGGAGTTGTAGGTACTTTGTAGTAGAAAACCGTAGATTCTATTTTGGATATACCATAGATTTAATTTGTTGTTTTGATTTCATTTTTAAAAAAATGGAATTATGTTGTAATTCTCATTCAATTTTCAATAAAATAGAGAAATACAAACTTCTACAATGGTTTCTATGTTCAAATTGTTGTGTGAATTTGCTATAGTATCAAAATATGATGAAATGGATTGTAATTTTGTTTCTAGAGTTTTTTACAATGTATTATGAGGTGTAGATTCTAATTATATGAAATAACCATGAAATTGGTGTTTTAATGAATGGCAGAGTTAAGTGTGTTGAAAATCCAAGTATAAATAATGAATGTATGCATGTGAAGTGCAAATTTGTTGTTATAGTAGTGTGGAAGAATTTTGTAGGAATTAAATTCACTTCTACCAGTATACATTATTAATATTGTGGTTTCATTTGAACCAAAATTGCTTGGAAATACCTAATTTACTTGTTGGGACATCATAATAAATCTACACCAAAAGCTTAAATGTTCAAATCATGTGTACTTATAGAAAATTGCAATGGGCATGTTTAGGTGTGCAAGGTATGGTGAATGTCACCACATTTGTATTGACTTGTGGTGGGTAAAGTAACAAGTCTAGTTTTAAAATTTGATTCACATGTTTTTTCCTCTACCTAATTTTTTTTAAAAAAAAGGTCAAGGTGAAAGTTTATGATTACAATACAATTGATTAATTGTTATGCCAACACACTTTCATGGATGTTGGATGATAGAGACATTGAAAAATTGAGTGATGTGCCAAATTATGAACTAGTAGTTAACAAAAATTGTGATATCCCAAAAAATCATGTACATGTATTGTAGATTTAAATAGGAGGTTTTCTACAATTCCCAATTTTTATAGGTTACTTATGGTTGTGATAATTATGAGTATTTAACGAAAATGGCACATGTGGTGAAATGCAACCTTTTCCACATTATTAGCCAAAATATTGAACCAATACATTGCACTCTACCATTGTCCACATTGCACAAGTACTAATCTCATGGTAATCCAAGTATATTACCATGAAATTGGTATGCAATTATTGCAAGTAACACTAGATGTATGTTGAAAGGCATTTAAATCATTAAACTCAATCCAAAGTCTTTAAAATATATATATTTAAAAACATAACAATGAATATATGATAGGTAGCAACCAATGTTATGTGGATATATGGAAAATCAGGATATCCTTATCAAATATCACCACGAATATCAATAGTACAATTTTTTGGATATCAAAAATTGTGATATTCAAGATGGTATCTTGACCTTCGGATCTCAAAATTATGAGATCTAGTCATATAATTTTCAAAGGGGGTAAAATTTGAAAATTTGATATCCAAACAACATATTAAATCCATGCCCAAATATGGATGTGAGCATGGGGCGTTTAGGTTTAAGGTGTAGGCAAGCTTGTAGGCCATTTAGAGAAAGAAAAAGAAAAAATAGTTATCGCCCAACATTGATTTAAACCTAAAACAACCTTTTAAAAAATTTCTAAACAAAATAAAAAGGGGCCCAAGTTCCAACTTAGGCCCACACTTTGTTTTTTTTCCCTTCTTGTTCTCTTCGCACTTGTTGTTGCTCTTTTTCATGCTAATTACTCCTTGTGCTACTCTTCAATGTAGTAGCTTGTATTACCCCCACCTTTCCCTCTTATAGGTTGGGAGTCAACAATTTGGAATAGTATGAAGCTTTCTTTAGTAAACCATTATTTTCCTTTCATTCTTTGGGTTTTTTCCATTTTGTTTGGTTTTATGTTTCTTTTTCTTTTGTTTAGTTATTTTTGTTTGTGGTTTGTTTTGCAAAGCTTATTACACATTATTTTGAAGAAAATGTTATACTTTGAACAATTTTTTTCACAAAGTTTTGTATCTTTGTTTCTAAAAGTTTTACATCATACTTAGTTGTGCATAAGAACATCACATCACACAACACAATTAGAACAATATGAAGGTAAATTTGAGTGAGATGAACTTTTGGACTTGTAAATTAATCTTGATGTATTTTTGGAGAAAAAAATGTTGTATATTGTTATCCAAAATGTTTGGATATTTGGTGGATAATAGTGTTGGTAGATATTTGGATGTATTGAAATCCAACATTATATATTTTGATTGGCTTGATATCCTTACAAGATATTAGGGAATAAAATTTTAAAAATGGATAACAAATTGGTGGATATTAAAAATCTTAAATTTGTGCAACATTAGTAGCATCCCTTGTGAAAAAAGGTTTCAATTGTAACATAATAGACTTTCCCCCTTATTATTTGTTCCCTTCTGTTGTTGATGGTCACACCCATATCATTGGCTTCACATCAATTGTTTTTATTTTTGATAATATTGCTTTTTAGTTGGCTTTGGCAAGGTTGGATGTCCAACCATATAAACATGTAGCTTGGTCCCCTTTTAACTTGCCTCCTAACTTCTCCCATCATGTTGGATTTTATTTTTTTAATAGATGACATTAGGGTTTCAGGTGTTCCTTTTGGATTTCTTTCCTTCCTCTAGGATGTTATTGATGAAGGTATGTGCTATGCCAAGGTGCTACCAAGGTTAAAGGATGTTTATGTGACTTTTGGGATTTTTACAATGTTTTTCCCAAAAGGCCATTTTATCTTTTGTTTTTTTTAAAACCCATCATTGACTTTTAACATTAATTGGCCATTTTTTACTTCATCCTCATTTAAGTTTTAAAAATAGTTTTGGGTTTGGGTTTTTAAAAAGTGCATGCCTTTTCAATTTGTCAACATGTTTTTCTCCCTATCCCCCTAGGGAGGATAGGTTTGATTTTTGTTGAGGTCATTGCTTTAACAACCTATTTGGGGAGTTGGCATTTGTGGCCTTAGTCATTGCTTCTAGATTTTTGTAAAATCATTGCTCATTCATATTGAAAGCTATTAAAACCATTTTTTTAGGTTTAGTTCCATTCTAAGCTCACTAGTGGTTGGTGCATGACCTTCCTCCCCTTCAACACAAGCTTACATTATGCTTTGTAAATAATTTTTGGAAAGGGAAACTTATCATTTTAAAGAAAGGTTGCATAAACATTTTTTTCAAACATCATTTTTGACATTCTAATCCTCTTTGTGTTCGCTTGAGATCTTGGACAAGTTCAAATTTGGGTGTTTAGCTTTTTTCTTACCCAATCATTTCATCATTTTGTATGGCTTGAAACATTTTTTTTTAGCATTGTTTACAAGGTTGATTATCTCCCATCAAATAGTTCTTGGTGTGGCTCATTACATTTGTTAGCCATCTTATATACTTGATGGGGACACACATTCTTTAATGTTCCCATGGAAAAGAGCATATGCATCCCATGATTTTGTTTGAGATGTTTTTATTTCCATTGCTAGAATGCTGGATTTCATGTTTTCTTGTCACCCTCCCTTAAATCTACATGTCAATAGTTTGATGTAATGTTAGTCATAGATGGGATCTACACTTTAACTATTGTTATTGTTGATTTCATTCGAACAAATTTGATTTTGTAAGGTGACATTTTTCATGGAGTGATGATTACAGCTCAAGTCAAGGACAAATTCTATCATTAATGAACACCCATGGATGCACTTTCCCTTCTTGTCATATAGGTATTTAAATATTTACACCAACATGCTAACACTTTTATTTATCAATGTGCTAACATGACATGGTCAACCAAGGGGATTGCCAAAAAATAATTAAAAAAACTTTCCCATGATATTCGAAAAGATGTGGTATCATGAGAAACAAGTGGAATGCCCATTCTAGTTAACATAAATCCATTCCCTAATATTAATAACACGAACATATAATGTGTTACCTATTGATTTTGCAAGGGGAATGAGAGGGTCATAGCCAACGTTGTCCAATTATCATATTTTAGGCATATCTTGTGGATATCAATAGAGTACATTCTTTAAAAAAAAAGAAGGATATGTATTTTACAAAATTTGAAACCTACTAGAACATTTGATTACACATTATTTTACTTTTAACAAAAAATCTAGATATGAATATGCCAATTTTCAATTTTCACAAATGATTAATATGCACAAAGGTTATGCATATCAATTTCTTATTTCATTACCTACAAAAAAATTGCAATTTTTTTTTAAAAACTTAGAAAACTATATTCTTAGAACCAAACCAAAACTTGTGGGGGAATTGAACCCCAATTCTATGAAGAACCATATAACTTTGCCCAATTGTAACACAAGTTCCTTGACCCACCCACACCCCACACAAACCCACCCCAATTCACAAAGTTAATCACCATCAACTTGTAATTTTTCAAAAAATCATGTTCTTCAATTGTTTGTAGTTATTTTCTACTACAAGTTTTTATATTTTCAAGTATTGTTTAAAGTTAGAATTTGGCTTGCAATTGGCCTATGGATCATTAGCTAGTTTTTCACAATAATGATAATCTAGTCCATGTTGTTTATTTGCAAGCGGTAATGCTTTAAGGTTGTCAATACCCTTGTAAGACTAAAAACATGTTCAGTTTATATTTGTGCATCTAATATTCTATGAATTTGTTTGATAAAAAAACCAACATTTGAAGATTAGCCTTCATGCATATGCCACCAAGTTAGTAAATATGCACATGTAGATGAAGAAATAGATAACCTCCTAAACAGAAACAATTCCCCAGTGATTAATGCTCGAGAAGATTCCTCAATTGAGGTCTCCTTTCTAAACATATTTTTTTCAACTTCCAATCCCACATCATCAAATGTTGTATTAGTTGTAATAGTACTAGGGTTCAACCATTCAAAACACACCATAAGAAGTGAAATCACAACCTTGGCATCATATTTAGATGCCAATATGATTGCATTCCCGCATCCCACCAAACTTTCCACAATCCACAAAGCCTTAAGTGTGGATCCAACATGATAACTATCATGTTGTGAGCCTATTTTGCATCAAAAGACCTTAAGAAATCCAAAAAAGGTGTGATCACCTTTGTAACCTCAAGTTGCATATTCTTATGCAATTGTTGGATCTTTGCCTCAAAAGGGTTAGAAACTTCAAATGGGTTAAACAGTTGCATCAACTTAGCTTCTATGTTCGTAGTCAAGGGAATAACTATTGTAACAACTAATGGCCTTTGGATTGATTCAACACACATGTTGGAATAGGATTCAAAGCATATGTGACTGCTTTAGTAACAACCCACATTTGGGTTTAGGAACCCTCTGTTATAAAACCATAAATTTCTACCTGCCATCATAGAAAATAATGACATTAAAAAACTCCAAAGTCTCTTAATGATTTTGTTGGCGAATCTTGTCTTCATAAGAGTTGTTAATTTTCAATGTTGCATCCCACTTTCAACACAAGCCCATTCCCATTCCCATTCCTACCTCCTTTTCCACGACTTTTTGGTCCAAATAACGATTTGATGTAAACCAGCCAAGGCATCCTTCACACTCACATGTTGCAGCCCAACAAAAACCTTGTTATCATTTGTGGCATATTGACAAGCTTTAAACATCACATGCCTAGAGCATGTGCCTTCATAAACCCTAAGAATCTTGAAAGGTTCACAATTTGATGATAGAATGTAAAGTTGTTGCCATAGTTACCAAATTATTGCCTTTGTTTTTACAAAGGTGATCACCCAATGCACTAAACCAAACTTCTCCAACAAAGATTAGAGCTATGCAACCATGGACTACGCAATTGTTTCACTCTTCAAATAACCCCATAACGAATTGCATGGGGACCATGTGTCACTAAAAAAATTGATCACCAAAGTGAAAATATCCAAGTTGTTACAAAACATCCATAGATCAAAACTAGAAGACAATATTGTTGTAGATGCAAAATTTGGCATAACATGTTGGTCCATGGTATTTTTTACGATGGCAAACAACATGTCTTCCACAAAAGAAAATCAAAATGGAAAAACCACACGAGGGCATTAGCGTAGAACCAATCTTCGAAGCCAAATGTTCACACAACTGGACAAAGGCCTAGAACTTGCAAGTATAAAAAAACACATCCTCTAAAACTATTGCTACTTTTCATCATTTTTTTTGTATGAGTTAGTTGCACCAAAAAGTTTAGTAATTGCATAGTTAGAAGGACCTATCCTTTTCTTCCCCAATTGCCAAACAAGAGTAGTAGTAGGTTTTGCCATTGCATTGAGTTGTTATTTCCTTGAAGCAAATAACTTTAAATGTGCAGTTTGCACATGAATAATTATGGGAGTGATCACATTAGCTTTGGCGTGCTTAATAAAACCTTTGCACATAATAGATCTTTAAGCCAAAACATTGTTGGTTGGTTGCTCAAATCTACACATGCATTACTACATTTGTGGATTCACCAAATCCACATGTAGGCCATCATTCATAACGAAAAAACCCCAACATATGGACATGTGGCTGTGAGGTTTCCAAATTAGAGCTTGTGTTTTTATAGCTATAAGTCGTAAAACATTAGCAACATTTAACAATGCCACATTGCCATATTCTAAATGCACATTCTCAACATATAAGAGTGATGAAAATTTGATTTGATTAAGGGTAGTTGATGTAGCATCTTCACCGAGATTACCCACATTCTCAATAAAATAAGGTTGTTGAAGCTTTTCAACCATTGAAGACAAAAACTTAAACAAAAAAATAGACAAACTAAACCCACATTTTCAACAAAACAATGTTGTTGAAGTTTTTCAACCATTGAAGATAGAAGACCTAAACTAAAAAACAAACACACTAAACCCTAAACCCACATTCTACAGTAGCTTTGAGGGTTGATGAAACTTTTCAAGTATTAAGATAGAACACAAAACACATGACTTAAAAAAAAACCATACTAACACCAATTCTATAGCAACCTTGAGGGTTGTTAAAGCTTTTTAGGTATTGAGAGAAAACATAAAACCCTAAAAAAACTAGACAAGCGCTTGGAGTTGAGCCCCCAAACACAAACATATGTAAAAAGGGCGAAAATTTACCTCTATTGATTTGTTGAACTTGAAGAATAAACAAATAGATTAGTAGACTCACATTGATGTTAGACTCATTAAAGTACACATTCAACACATAGCTCACAGAGCGAACACACAATGCCAATATGAACTCCCCAATAATGCTTAACACCAATGCTCAATTTGCTAGCAAAGAAATCTGTAAATTATGCACATAGTTAGGCACTCAAAGAAAACAAAGTTGTCGAAATGAAAGTGTGTGTCCATAGTGCACACATTCAAGTGCTTGCAAAGAGAATAAAGTAGTCAAAATTGAGGTGTGTCATGTGCACTATGCATTAAAAAAAAACAAACAAAATGCGCGTAATGTCAAATAGTGAACAAGCACATGACACACAACATCGATGTTGAACTCATGTGTAATGCACAATGAAAATGCCAAGTTTTCCAACCAAAAAATCTTCAAAGCACTATGCACTTGTGTGGGGAAAAAAAAAAGAATGATGAAGAGCCAAGCTCCACTAAGTTTTTAGATGCACTCAAAGACAATAAGCAGACATAATTGCGTTTTGTACTCAAAGAAACCGATCAAAAAAATAGTGTGCTATTGCAAATGAATTCCATTCCTAGCATTGTTGCAAAACGACAATTTCTAAGAGCGATGGAAATGACAAGAAAGAAATGCACTCAAAGAAATGAAGCAACCTAGAATTGATGTGTGTGCTATACAAAGAAAGCCATTGATCTGTTGCAAAGCACAAAGCGAAAAAGCCCAAACATTCAATTGCATTGTCGGCTTTGCAAACCCTAATTCCTAAACACCTAAACCCTAAATGACATAAACCCAAAACCTAATTCATATCCGGATTGTTAAAAAGTTCAGCATTTATTAGTAACTTGGGGCAGGTTGAAAAGGAAATTTTTTTTTCTATATTTCAGCCTTGAAATTAATGTAAAGCCCTGTTGGGGCTGATTTCAACTTTTGCACCAATAGAAATTCTTGATTTAATCTTGACTGTTGAAAATTTGAAATTTATTCAAATTTAAGAGTGTCAGACCCCCCCACCGCACCCCACCCCACCCCACCCCACCCACCACCCTCCTTTTGTTTGAAAAAAATTCAAAAAATATTGATTTTGACAAAAAAAATTTGTCATTGTTAGTGACAAGGGTAGGTATATGGTGCAGAGATGTGATCATGTCATTTTATCCCTGTGGCACTGAGACCTACTTTGATCCGGAACGGACTACGGCATTCATTACCCTTTATCTTTCCGCACCTCTCGGCACCTCGATTATGTAGATGAGCCCGACCGACTTCTTAAGGGAAAGGTAATTTGTTACCTGTTGTCCGTGAAGAGAACAGGAAGAAATTTTTTTTCTAGTGTGTGTACGTATGTCGAGGGTGGCTTACCGACGATAACTTAAAAGAAATTGTTGGCTCAATTGAGAAAGCCACTATGGTGGTACATGTAAGGCTCATCAAACAAACACCTTAAACGGCTATTGGTTGGTCAAAATCACCTTGTGCATAAGGCTCCTCGAACGCATTATGGCTATTGGTTCCTCAAAATCACCTTGTGCATAAGGCTCCTCCAACCAACACATTACGGCTATTGGTTCCCCTAAATCACCTTATGCATATGGCTCCTCAAACACCTTACAACTATTGGTTTCTCTCCAAAATCACCTTATGCATATGGCTCCTCAAACACCTTGCGGCTATTGGTTCCCCAAAATCACCTTATGCATTATGGCTCCTCAAAACACCTTACGGGGCTATTGGTTCCTCAAAATCACCAAATGCATTAGGTTCCTCCAACACATTACGGCTATTGGGTTCCCCAAAATCACCTCATGCATATGGCTCCTCAAACACCTTCCGGCTATTGGTTCCTCAAAATCACCTTATGCATAAGGCCGGCCTCTCAAAAACCTCTTTAATGCCAAGTAAGGACCTGGAACAGGCTGGTTCCGAGAAATCACATCTCGCAATTTGGCTTGCACTGGGCCTCATTCCCAGAACAACCCCATTCTCCGGCCTTTCAACCAAAATCACAGCCGTTCAAAATTCTACCACATCCTGCCTGGCTCCAGGGCCCTTAGGACTTGTGAGTCCTTACCTTAGACATAGTCCTAGGACTCATGAGTCCTTATCCTAGAATTAGTGGAGGTTACTAGTTACTACTACCTACGTTTTTATCTAATTTTAGCTGCTGCCCGACCTACCTAGTAGATGTGGTTGATAAGAACATCTTGGCTATAGGGTGGGGGCGTAGCTGCTGCCCGCCCTGTGAAAATTTTCTTGGGTCGCGACTTGGAAGTGGATGTGCGAAGGCCGCTCGGAAACAGCACCACTCGAGAGTTTAGGTCTGGAATGTCTTGGGAAGGATCTCGTCGGGGAGTTGAAGAAGGAGTTTGGAACTCGAGGAAACGCACAAGTTCAGCTCCTGGATTTCTAGTTTTGCAGCAACGGCGGCAGCAGCAGGAGAAGGAGGAGTAGGAGTAGGAGTAGGAGGAGAAGAAGAAGAAATGAGTTTCGTATTTCGAGGATCGCGAGGTGATTTGGAGTCTGGACTTCACAGTTTGATGCCTGATCGGCGTAACAGCAGCAGCAGCAGCAGCAACATGGTGCGTGGTTGTTTCTTTCTCGATTACTCATCTCGAAACTGTCTTTCTCTCTCTCTTTTTTTTCATCTTCTGTATTTTTTTGTGTTACAACTTGGAGCTATTCTGTTTTTCTCTTTTTTTGCAAGTTTGGCACTGCTCATATGGTCTTCCACCATACAAAAAAAATAATTTTTTTCGCTTCGGAAACAAACATGACTTCTTCCAGTAATTGTAACATTGAACGACAAAACTTTATGCCAGAGAAGCTTTCAAATCTGCAGTTGAGAAAAGAAACACAAGAAAAGAGCTGCTTCAGAAAACAAGACTTCGTCCTGCAATTGTAACAATGAACAACAAGACTTATGCCAGAGAAGGTTTGAAAATCTGCAAGTGATGAAAGAAAGAAATAGTATTGGGCAATTGCACATCTTGTTTTGTAGCGTAGCTATTTGTTTTTGGTTGCTTCTGTATTATTTATGAGATTTTGTTTGTCGGGGTTGCTCTTCTGCCAGAGATTCCATGGCACTGGACGAGCTTTCAATGCAAGTCCAATGGCTTTCCTTGTGACAGGTACTGACTTCTACTCTTCAGTATACAAACACCTGCTGCAAGAGCTTTCGACTGAATGATATCTTCAACTAATTTCCAGCTGCTTGCTAGCTTAAGGCCTACCTATGGCATGCAACCCTATGTTCTTGCATGAATGTTCACCACCATGTTCATGTCTAATATCTTCCAAGCATGGAGCTTCAACTGACTCTGTGGTGTTTCTAATGCTTTTGTGATGTGGTTGTTTGTGTGTTGCACACAGTGCTACTTTTGTTGATGATTGTCAACTCACAACAAATGTCGCCGAATTTTTTGGTGCAGTTCTCTATCTATTCTTTTGATGCTGCTTGATTACTTACCTATTTTGTTTCATGTTATTGTCTCTGCAGCTAGTTAGTGCAGCTACTGCGTTACAAACGCTTTCTACCATGGAAAGAAATGCTCAAGTCAATGGTGGCTGGATGTCTGGTCTTTTTCATTTCTGCCAACATGAAAGCATCTAGTAGTACTAGGAAGTTGAAAGAGCAACTCATATGTGAAAATGTAGTTGAAAGAGCAACATCTTTTATATCTGGTAGTCTCTGCTTCCATTACAAATGTGGATGATGTCAAGTTGATTGGAACTTGGGGCAGCTGTGGGCAGGAATGGGAGTGTTCCTCATAGCATCAAGCCTCCGCTTGTATGCTATTTGTCATCAGTTACAAGCTCAGGCACAAGCTGCTGCTGCTGCAGCCTCTACAGGAGGGTTAGTGGGCCACCCTGAGCTTCGGCTACGTATGAACCCTTTACTCTCATTTGCAACTAGAGCCCAGCTTCAAGGCCTTCGTCTGCAGCTTGCTCTTCTAGACCGTGAATTTGATGACCTAGGTGCGTTTCTTATCTTTTATCTAGTGGCTGCATCACCATGAGTCCTATTCTCTGAAGATGAGATCTGTTGATAATCTCTGCATAGTCACTCTTGGTACCTGGGTCTCATCATAGGTGGTACTGATGCAGACTATGATGCACTGAGGGCTTTGGATGCTGATAATCCACCAGGGGTCTCAGCAATGAGTGACATAGAGATCAACAGGTTACCAGTTCGTAACTACAAAGCAGCACCAGTATTACCAACGCCCCATTCTCAACTGAGGCAAGTGCAATGGCTATGCTTTGTCTTTTGCCTCAAAATTTCAAATTCTAGACACACTGGGTTGTAGTTGTACAGGGGCAAGCTAAATTCAAATGAAGCTTACTCTCACAAGCTTGTTGCAGCTTGAATGAGGAAACCATTTACTTCTCTCAGTAGCTATGTCTTGAGTGCTAGTTGATGTTATGAGTAAGTCCTCCCATTGATTAAGGAAATGCAACTGAAAATGAGGGCACTGATTTTCATATAATTTTTTTGCTTGAAATTATGAGCAGATTATTGTATACTTATATTGACACTCATCAGAAGCTGATGAAGTCAGTGGGGAGTAATGGCAGCCAGCCCACTGGCATGCATGATGAAGGTGATGGTCTGTTACTTTGTGAGTGATGCTCACAAGATTATGACCACACTCGTTCTTGTTGTGTTTGTTGGAACTTACATAATGGTTTCCTTCAAAATGTTGCTGTGGAGTATTCTCTGCAGTCTTACAGATCTGGGGGGGTTTTTTTTTGCGGGTGTTTTTGGCGATTTCTTAATTATGAGTATCGAGATTTCTTGATTCTGATCAGAGTTATTTCTTTTTGTTGCTCTGATTTGGTTTTCTTTGCTTACTGCAGTGAAGGAGCACCCTTGCCCCCTACGGCTGTGAACATGGCAGCTACTGATTCATGTTTGGTCCGTCTCTTCCCAGATCCTCCCAGCAGTCACTACCTGATCTGGGCAATGTGTTTCACTTTGTTGTCTTCTCATGGTCATGTCAATTTTAAGATGAATTCAACTTAAACTTTTAGAATTCCTGGTTTGTAAAAGGAGGGGACAGTGATCATTCAGTGGAAATTTGTAGCCAGTCAGATTTCACTGATGCCTGAAACCACATCTTCTCTGATGTGAGAATAGTCCTATGGTCTAAGTTTGTATCAACGTTTTGTTGTGCAGAAGAGTAGTGATGAGGGTGAGAAGCTAAGACTGGATGAGGAGCTGACATGCAGCATTTGCCTGGAGCAAGTTAAGGATGGTGAACTTGTCCGCAGTCTCCCTTGTGTTCACCAAGTAAGAACTCATTTCATTTCTCTCTCACTCCATCTTGAGTTAAAAGACCAAGAACTGGTATAACAATGTAGAGCAGCACCATGAAAAGCTCATGAACAATGGCATAATCAAATGATCTAGTGGAATTGTAATGCTGGGAGATGGTCTCCACTACTCATTGAGTTCCTTGTTCTCTTAATACCAACCCAAATGTGCAGTAGAGATTGTGTCCCATGCTTTGATATAAAACAGAGCGGTGTATGGTTGGACAGTGTGTGCAGGTAGATAGTAATCTATTTTGTGGTTTTCAGTGGATTGAACTGAATGCTTGTGGTTGGTTTTATCCTCCTCTGCAGTTCCATTCTATGTGCATTGATCAATGGCTGAAGCAGCAGGCCACATGCCCTGTGTGCAAGTTCAGGCTGGGCACTTCACAACCACAGGCTCCAAACGCTTCTGGGGCTACCTACACAGTGTAGAGGTGCATGTATTTCATCTTTCATTTGCTATCCTGCAACTTTCCTGTATGGTAGGAAGGGAAAATTGCACATCCACCTTTGTATTTCACATGAACAATGCTAACCTTGTGCACAAAAGAAGATCTAGGCAAACAAAAACGGAGGTTTGCCTTTCTAGCTCTTGTATTAATAAGATTGCTGGCACTATATTGATTCAAGTTGTGACAGTTTAAGAGACTTGCAGGGCAGTAAGTAGTACTCTTCAAGCTGCAGCTGTTCATACTCTCAAAAATGAGACATGGTCAGCTTGTGAGGGCATTAGCACCTTACAGAACCTTTTGTTATAATATCCTTAAAAATCTGTTTTGGGCAGTAGTGATTTCAGAGGTGATTTTCCCCTGTGCAATCCAGGAGTCAGTTGCATAACTTTTTGTGTCATCCTGTAATGGTTCTACCCCTTATGGTAATTTCAAACTGAATTTTCTAAAATTGGCAGTGTATAATGGTATGTTCACAATACTTTGGATGAAGTATAATAGAGTTAGCCGTAAAGGAAGGAAAACACAGCACCAGAACCTTGAGTTTTGTCATGCTTGGTGAGATTCGAAAGAACCCTGCAAAAGTACATTAGCATTGAAAGGGGGGTGAAATTCAGAAAACCATCAATTTTTGTAGGAAGCTGAGTTTCATCCTGTCTTTTTGTTTGTCCTGAGCACCTCCACTGCTGCTACATATACTTTCACTGCTTCTACCTGTACAGGTACTATGATTACTCTCGAACCTTGTGCATTAAATGCTCAGTTTCAATGAGTTATAGCATTTCATACAAAGAGTTAATAAAATTTCCTTACTTTGTGGATACCACTGAAAGAGGGGATAGAGGCTCAAAAGACAGGGTGAAGACAGGGTTATTTGATGGATAACTCTAATATGTCGATAGCATCTTCAGATGGGCTTTTAAATAGTAGGAAATTAAGTTTGGACCTGTATTTTGGTTTAATTTCCCATCTTTTTTCATCTAAAAATCATTTGAAAGAAAGAAACAAACAAACAAACCCAAAAAAAGTTACAAAATTACAAGCACATAACAAAACAAGTAGATATTATTGCAACTAGTGGGTGCCCGTGACCTTCGGCCACTGTGAAGTCCCCCGGTTTCTTTAAACTTGGTTCGCGTTTTAGAAACTTTTAACTTTTTTATTTTTTTATTTTTATGTGTTTTCTATTTTTATTATTATTTTGTGATCATCCAACCGGACGGACATTTCATCCATCCCCTTAATCAGGACGGACAGTAGCTAAAAGAAAAAAGAGCTTCCCCAAAATCTGTCTCGTCATCAAGCCGGACGGACATTTAATCCATCCCCTTAATTGGGACGGACAGTAGCTAAAAGAAAAAAAAGGTAGTCTTGGTCAATACAAAAAAAAAAAAAAAAGGTAGTCTTGGCAAAAAAAAAAAAAAAAAAAAAATTGATTCTGGGCTGTCCAAGGCTTAAATAAATTTTTTCTGGTCTTCCCCTAAATTCGTCCCGTCATCAAGCCGGACGGACATTTCATCCGTCCCCTTAATCGGGACGGACAATAGCTAAAAGAAAAAAAAGGTAGTCTTGGTCAATACAAAAAAAAAAAAAAAAAAA
>Ga0209611_10000026_pt1:35000-141455 | contig 141455 bp, 100 predicted proteins | sample S1TSphgellanicum_3_FD_187693 | JGI IMG/M metagenome (GOLD analysis project Ga0209611, IMG submission 187693) | Host-associated microbial communities from peat moss isolated from Minnesota, USA - S1T2_Fc - Sphagnum magellanicum MG (SPAdes) (version 2) | ecosystem: Host-associated... | reverse complement strand
AAAAGCTTAAATGCTAATCAATTGAAAAAAATGAATAAATCTTATGTATGTTTCTTGGGAGAAATTAGTGTCTCACAAATAATCAAAAAAAACGCACTCTCAACCATGAGTCCCTCTACTTATCATCACACTTTTCTAGCTTTACGTCAAAGCATCGTTCTCAACAAAATATATGTTTTACGTAGACAAAGGAACACTTTGGTAAATACCCGGGACAGATAAATTAATGTAAAAATCGAAAAAGCACGAAGCTCTAGTAATAATTGGAGATTTTCAAAAAGGAGTGTTCTGACTTCAATATGGTTATATCCTCTCATTTTCAGGACCTTGACCTGAGTATCGAAAGATAAAATCTATTTTTGATATATTCTATCTAATAGTGTGTGCTTGAGAATTTATTTACTATTTTCTAGATTTCTTTGTTTTCAAAATATTAGGTAAGATATTTTCCATTTAACAGGCCACCCTTTATTCAGCTCTATCATTTTTCAATACTTATTGTATAAATCTATCATATAAATGCGCAATCTATGAGCAGTTATACCATAATTTAGCTCTTGCGGCTGTATTCACCATTTATTGATATTAACTTAAGTCTGCTCTTTGGCTCAGCTTTATCGGCAGACAACAGATTTCTAGTCAATTTTGTTTTACGTTGCTTGTTTCCTGGCATCTTGGTTTATTTCAAGATATGCCAAAATGGAAACTAAAAGAAGGCACAAATTTTCTGCCCCAGAAAGTAAAGGCATTGCACTTACCTGGGACGGTATTTTACAAGTTTTAGACGGCTACTTCCATGCGCTAGCTTTGCAGAGGAAAGTAGCTGTTAGGTTGACGCTCACACCTAGCCTACTAAGAAATTTCTACAGTTTTATTGTGTGCTCTCTCATTGCTTTTGTAGGTCTAGCCGCCATTCTAATAGTACGCCCAATAGAGGTACTCCTCATAGAATAGTTCGAAAAAGTATGCGGGTCGTGAGCAAAGTAATAAAGTAAAGTATGAGAAAAAAAAGGCAAGCCACAAAGGTTGCTAGAGAGGCTGTAGGTCACTTTGCAGAGGAAAACCCCATCCATAGAGGCTGTTAGGATAGCTGATAGTAGGATAGGCATGTTTACTGCGATGAGGGGTACTTGGTTATATTCTAGGTACGTAGATAATCCAAATAAAGTAAATAAATTAAAATTGCAAGAAAAGAACTTCAAATTGGAAAAGTTGAAGTTCGATTATCAGATTAGGTGCTTATCAATGAAGCTAAAAATGCAGATCAGCTGTTGAAAGAGGCCGAAAAGGGAAAAAGAATGAATGCTCGTAATCAACTGTTAGTCAGATAAAAGAGAAAAAAAGTACTGATGAACGAGGAACAGCCACGTCTAGATGATGCTGATAAGCATATAGTAGGAGCTAAATAAAACAAGCTGAAAGCTGCTAGGGATCTTTGCGCGATAAAGTGAAAAAACCTAGAAATTAATATGTAAAGCAAATTACCATAGGGAAACGCCACAAATATTATAGGCAGAACTCAGGCACCTAACGAAAAATTACCACCTAATTTATCTACTAAGTACCCCGTCCCAAATGCAAACTCCTTTGTCTTTATAAAATACAAAGATACCTTCGCTTTTCGAAGAGCCGTTGGGAGCTTAGGTTTTTTTCCTTTTTGAGCCTGCCAAGTCTCTTTCTTAGGACTCAAGTCCTATCAATTGAAATGGAAAGTCGTATGATGCGAAACTATCACCTATGGTTTTGGAGGGTGGGTTTTATTTTTGATCTTTCTATTTGATGGGTTTTTATGGGATCATTATGGTGGGTCTGCCTATATGGGCGTCCTTATGCGAAGGCAAAAAAAAATCTATTTTTTTGTTGGCTGGCCCTTTTGCAAGGGGCCCTCTAGAAGGGCTGGAGTAGTTCTGAAAAAAACAAGAATATACCAAATGATTTTGAAAAACATATGGCTATTTCCAATTGCTTATTGTGACGCTGCAGAACCTTGGCAATTAGGATTTCAAGACGCAGCAACACCTATGATGCAAGGAATAATTGAGTGCGCCTAAATATATCATCACGGTTGCAGAGCTCTGCTCCGACTTTGCTACATTTGCTCAAGCTGGCTATCGTCAGGATGTGAGCTACACAGGTGGGACATTTTTAGCAATAAAGTTGCCCCGAAAGCATCATGTGAAACTCGAAGAACATTGAGACTGCCCTCACTAGGACGCTTCGACAAAGCATAAGGAAAGATCAGGATAACGAACTTGACACGTAAATTTAGTCTAATTCTAGACCGTATGTCTCAAGCAGAATATTAGGGCATACGCGTGGATAGTAAGCCTGTGAAAGGGCCAAACTCGCGCTCGATGTCAATTGCGAACACGGGACTTGAGTCCCCACGTGGCACTCTATACAAGAATAGCCTAAGAAATCAGGCATTCACGCAAGGATCTAACCCTTTAGGAGATAACAAATTCGTGATGGTGGGAGCTAGGGAAATAACTTCCTTTTCAGGGAGAATTCAGAGATCCCGTAGTAAGAATGCATAGTTTTAGCTATTAAGGGGATCAGCCTAAGACTGTTTCGTATCCTCTCTGAGGTCTCAGACTACATACGCAGATCTGAACGAAAAAAATAGATCTATTTTTTTTTTTCCATGTCCGTATTTTAGTCGAAGAGCGAATGAAAGCCTGTAGATGCAAGGATGGAAGATACAATGGACTGCTACGCTCTCAATGATCCTACCTTCCTAGCTACGTGTTACGAAGCCATCAGCCTACAGCCTTAGTGATCCCATTTGACAATAGTTCGTAGAATACGGTGAGAAAAAAAAATATATATATTTTTTTTTGCTTGCCCCTTTGCAAGCTTCCCGCTGACCTATTGTTTTTGTTCAATACACGCCCACTTTGTTCGCAAAGCGAACAAAGGTGCGCGTAGCGCCCGCCTGGAAGGGTTTAAAAGAGACCAGAGAAAAAAAATATATTTTTTTTCAATTTCACAAATTTGCTTAACCACAGAGAGGTTATAGCCTATAGTGTGCTGAGTTTTGGGGAAGACCACAAGGTGCGCGTAGCGCCGTTACGTTTCATACTTTGTTTTGGAAGGGGGCCTCCCCTCCAGGCTGAGGTTCAAGGTAGCGAGCTTTATGACGGAAAACTGTCACGTATGGTTCTGAGGGCAGGCATCAAGCGCTGACCCCTATCTTACATCATGATATTTTTTTTTTTCTAATTATTATTTTGATCTTCGTATTATGGATGTTGGTTCGCGCCTTATGGCATTTTCACTATAAAAGAAATCCAATTCCAGAAAGGATTGTTCATGGAACTACTATAGAGATTATTTGGACCATTTTTCCTAGTATTATTTTGATGTTTATTGCTATACCATCTTTTGCTCTATTATATTCAATGGACGAGGTAGTAGATCCAACAATTACTATTAAAGCTATTGGACATCAATGGTATTGGAGTGCGCCCTCTCATGAGAGTGATAGAAGTGCAACAAAATGCACTAGACTAGTTTTATGGTCTGCAAAGCTTCTGGCTTACTGAAAGAGAGAACAAAAGCATTTTCGTTTGACGTCGAAAGACTCAAGAGACTAGAGCATGCCAGAAATGGGGAGTTGAGGTCAAACTCATACACTAAGAAGGCTCCCTTAGCTAAGAGGCCTATGGTTTCATTCTTTAAGTCGCTAGAGGTACACATTCCTCTTCTCGGTGTAGACAATATACGAGAAATAAATGCTCAGCCTGCAATGTCCAATAACAGCGCTAAAATAGTAAATCTATTAGCACCACAGCCAGTGGCATACGACTTTGAATCTAACAGGCCTGGCCCTGTCACCTTTCGGAATGGGGGATCCCCTAACGTTAACAACAAAACAACTACGGTAGTGGTAAAACTGCCGGAAGAAGAAAAACGAGCCTCAGAGAGGCTTGCTCTGCCTTCTTCGGGGACGGAGGTCCTCCAGTAGGTAACAGCAATAACAAGCACTTTACCAAAGGGGACCAGCGCTTATATTTTGCCGGAGTCTTGGCCGCTCGCAAGGGACGTTGAGGAATTCTGGCAGAAACTTAAAGGTCACAGAAAATTGACTTACGGTGGAAGTGTAAATATTATAGTTGTTTATTTGACCTAAAGATCTACAAAACTGCATATCACAAAATAAAATCCAAATATGGGAACATGACTTTGGGAGTCGACAATTTCACTCTCGACAGTTAGGGGCGTGATCTGTCTTATTGAAGGACAGATCCTTTCAGTTCCAACCGACCTGAAGAAAATTCATTCCAAAAGCTAAGGGGAAGATGCGTTTTTTTAAAACACCTTTCCCCATTGGCAAGATAATACAAGAAAGGATCAAAATGTTCCTTGAGCCTGTGTTCGAACCGAAAATGGTTGATGAAAGCTATGAGTTCAAACTAGGAAGATCTGCACATTTGGCACTAAAAACTATCTGCAAATAGACCAGTATTACCTGGCTGATTGAGGGCAATATTGAGGGTTACTCCGACAATATAGACTATACTAATTTGGCATCACTTTTTATAGGGGAAGTGAAAGACCAACAGATATTAGACTTGTACTGGGAACTAGTTTGTGTTAAATTTGTGAACAACAGAAAACAAGAACTCCACAACCTAACGGGTGTCCTGCAAGGCAGAATTTTGTCACCTCTGCTATCCAAAATCTACCTACATAAATTCGACGTATAAATTAAGAACTTGGCGGCCAGTCTTCGTATGCTTAGCAAGATCTCAAAATAAACCCCCGACCGAATACTCCCAGATACTATATCAAATTGCCGACTTAAATAAAAAAAGGGCTAAGGTTCGAAGAACTACTAATTTAAAATAAAAAAAGTAAATCCTCTAGCTAGAAGAGCGAAAGCGACCTGTGGCCTTTACTCTCTTTTGTGTAGGCATCAAAATCTACCATGTACGATATGCAGATGATTAGGTAATGGGAGTGGTCGGGCTGAAAAGCTTGGTTGTTGAGATCAAAGATAAAGTAAAGGAGTATCCAACAAAGAAATGGAAACTGAAATGAAGCAAAGAGAAAACTAAGATCACCCACCCAGCTACGGAAAAAGGTAAGTTTTTTAAAGTTTTAATAGATGCTAAGAACGAAAGGTACGCAAAAAGCCTGTTACTACAAAATAAGCAAATAGATTCATCTGAAATCAAAGGAAAGAATTTGGCGCTATAACGCGATAATTCAAGGTCTCATAAATTACTACTCTTTTGTGGACAACAAAAAATAATGCGTAGAATCCTATGGATTCTAAGATTTCCGGCCGTCTTCACCCAGAAAATGGAAAATTCCTACTAAAGCTCTCTCTAGAAAACTGGGCCCAGAGGTATGGGCATTTCTATATGGAAGGAATAAACCATTACTTTACCTAGCCGTTCCTACAATTTTGACTAGCACCTTCTTTTTTTTGAACTTTGCACTTAACAAAAGACAACTAGATCAGATCCGTTCTCCGTAGTTAACTATGCAGTGAGATCCCATATTTTTTCTCTTTTCCCTTTTTAGATGATCTGTGTCTTGTTTGTGAAACCACTGAAAATATGGAAGCACACTATGTAAGACATATCAAGAAGGCCGAAGGTTTTACCTTGAAAGGTTTTACTAAGATCATGGCTCAATAAAACAGGAAGCAGACTTCTGTCTATAGAAAACGCCATCTGAAGATCCACCATGGGGAGTATATGCCGGTTTTGTTTTGAAAGACTTGAGACCAAATATTATACTCTTTGAGTGTTAATGGGCGTGGAGAGCCGTTTGCGAGGAAACTTGCAAGTACGGTTTGGTGGGAGGCGGATAGACAAAACAAAGACTGACCGTCGACCCAACCTTATGAATATTCAGACTATAATAGTTCTGATGAACAGTCACTAACTTTTGATAGTTATATGATTCCAGAGGATGACTTAGAATTAGGTCAATTACGTTTATTAGAAGTGGACAATCGAGTAGTTATACCAGCAAGAACTCATCTACGTATGATTATAACATCTGCTGATGTACTTCATAGTTGGGCTGTACCTTCCTTAGGTGTAAAATGTGATGCTGTACCTGGTCGTTTAAATCAGACTTCTATTTTTATCAAACGAGAAGGAGTTTACTATGGTCAGTGCAGTGAAATTTGTGGAACTAATCATGCGTTTATGCGTGCGCCCGAATACATAGGCCGACTACTGAGTTTACTCTGGCTCAGTCGTACCTTTTCGAACAGGGCAAACCTGGGTGCGAGCTACCCAAAGAGCTATCGCAGCAATATCATGGCTAGAGCAGTAGGGAAAAGCTGGGGATCAATGGGCCTGCCCTCATTAGGGCTCCCTAGTAAAGCAGAGGATATGGTTAGGATAACGAGCTTGAAACGCAGAGCCCGTCTAAAGCTAGACCGAACGTCCTAAGCAGGATATAGTGGCGAGCGAGTGGTTAGTAGGCCAATAGCGTCAAACCTGCAGTTGATGGCATTAGCTTCTGCGGCACTCGAAAAACCACAGGGCACTCCATACAGAGCAAGTCTGAGAGATTAGACGTCTGCGCAAGGACCTAAATTCTCACTAAGAGGTAAAAACAAATTCGGACCTATGGAAGTCGGGGCTAACTACCCTCATGACGGTGTCCTGAGGGAGTTTAGAGGCCTCATAGTATTACGGACTTATTTGAGTCATGCAAAGGGGGCCAGTCCAAGATCGTACTTTTCCTTTACTGAGGCAGCAGGAGCTCTCAACGATTCTGTATGCCACTTTATGCGCGAGCTAGACTGGACAGGTTGTGTTCGTCTTTCGACAGCGGCATGAGTAAGGACCTGCAAAAGCAAAGGCGACAAATACTACAGATTAACCATAATATTGAGCGATCCTTTGTTTCTAGCTGTCTGTTACGAGGCTATTTGAAGAGAGCCAGAAAATATGACATCGAAATCCGTAAAGGATACTCTAAGTAAAAAAAACCCCACAAAGGCCCATTTAGGCAATAAGCCAAGCAAAAGTGAGTTATCCTTTATACTAGCTTGTAAAGTGGAAATATTCGAGCCAAGCAAGATCGGAACGGGGGCGGCAGCATTATAAAAAAAGCCCTTCGGCTAATCTTGGAGGCCATCTTTGAGCCTATCTCCTCTAACTGCTCGCGTGGATTTCGGCCCCACAGAGGAAGCCCGCCAAAGATCTATACTTAATAAGCTCGAACTGCACGTGGGCCTGCTGAAGGCTGGAGGCGGCTATAAAGGTGTTTAAGTCTGAGCGACTAGCGTTCTCGCGGAAGATCGTAGACTTGAGCTAGGGCGCTAAGTCGACTTGCTTGGGGTTATTTTGATTGTGTGCTACCTGTAGATCTGATTAAGCAGGGATGCATCATCTAAGAAAGGTAGATGAGAGACATAAGAGCTAAGATTTGCTTGGAAGATGTCACCTACTATGACCAGTGGGCATGAAACCGCGTAAGCAAATATCTTTGTGTGAACAACATTACAATACCGCCAACGATAACCTGTAAACCGCGGCGGACATGGATATACTGAAAGCTGTAACTATTATGGAGAAGGTTACCGTAAGGTTCAAGGTTAAGATCTAGGAGGGTGAGCAGTACGAGCTGAAAGGCTCCCATACTGTTTGGAGGGCAGAGGAAGGGGGGTTACCCTTTGGATATTTGACCTCTATCTATCGTCGTAGAAGCCGTTTCTTTGGATGATTATGTTTCTTGGGTATCTAATAAATTAGACTAAAAAGCAAACACAGAACCAATTATGAGTGTCTCTCAAAAGCATCCTTATCATTTAGTAGATCCAAGTCCATGGCCTCTTTTGGGTTCATTAGGAGCTCTGGCAAGCACCATTGGTGGTGTTATGTATATGCACTCTTTTGCGGAAGGTGGAACACTCCTTAGTTTAGGCTTGGGAATGATCTTATATACTATGTTTGTATGGTGGCGCGACGTTATACGTGAATCTACTTACGAAGGACATCATACATTTGTGGTCCAATTAGGACTTCGCTATGGTATGATTTTGTTTATTGTGTCTGAAGTCATGTCCTTTTTAGCTTTCTTTTGGGCTTTTTTCCATTCCTCTTTGGCACCTACGGTAGAGATTGGAGCTATTTGGCCTCCCAAAGGAATTGATGTGTTAAATCCTTGGGGAATTCCTTTTCTAAATACCCTTATTTTACTTTCATCTGGAGCTGCCGTAACTTGGGCTCATCATGCTATATTAGCTGGATCCAAAAAGCAAGCTGTTTACGCTTTAGTAGCTACCAGGCGACCGTCAGATTACCGAGGAAACTTTCTGATTACCTCTTGTAATCATACCATTGCTGATGCTCGCAATGAGACGGATGCAACTTACCATTTAAACGAACTGGAACAATAGCATGTTGCAAAAGGAAAGGACAGGGTTGACTAACTTTAGAGAACTTTTCCGACCGTGTCTTTAAAAGATAGCCGAATGGGTCATTCATGAATGTGAGGTGTGGGTAAGATACTAATTTGAGCGTGTTCGGTCAGGTTATTGATTAATTAATAATATCATAGCGCTACCTCCTCCGCAGCAGAATGGTAGCCTGCCTGCGGCAGAGCAAGAGGAGGTCTTAACCCTAATATAAAACAAAAACACTGGAAGCACGGCTGCTTTTTCGTTCGAACTAGCACTATTAGTTGGAAATATTATGTGTTTTCACGTAAATATAAGAGTACCTCGGTAGTACCGGTGAACTAGATAGCCACGATCTGGATATCTAGGACGGAGGACTCATAGTATCTGCCCACTTAAGAGAGAGCTGGCAACAGTAAAGCACTTGACTCGATCTTATTTGTTTAAGGGCAAAACGGGAAGGAGTCTAAACCAATGTACATAAATGATTTTAATTTATGGACTCTACCTGATTGACACAGGAAATCTGACTTTATGTCCAGATAAAATTAATCCCAAAACTTTAAAATAAAACAAACGACTATGTGCCCTATGGAGACATGGTAAAAGATCAGGTTGGTGAGCTGTGTGATAGGTAACTATCTTGCACGGTTTAGAGAGCACTTTACTATATCATATGAGTAAACGGCAACCAAGTCGTACGGCTCTATGAAATAACTTTTGACTCTAACATTTTGCTGGCCCTAGTCTTCACAGGGTTTCAAGGAATGGAATATGTAGAAGCACCTTTCACGATTTCTGATGGTATTTATGGTTCTACTTTTTTTCTAGCCACGGGATTTCATGGTTTTCATGTCATTATAGGTACCATATTCCTAATAATATGTGCTATTCGTCAATATCTAGGACATTTTACTCAAACGCATCACTTTGGCTTTGAAGCAGCTGCTTGGTATCGGCATTTTGTTGATGTGGTTTGGTTATTTTTATTTGTATCTATTTATTGGTGGGGAGGTAATTAGAAAAAGGAGAAAAAAATCTAAAACATTTTTTTACCAACCTAATCATACTTTATCTAAAGATAGAACTCAATTTAGTCTGGTTCTTTTTGGAGAACGGCACCGTTGCTTTGATGTAATTATGCCTTTATGCAATTATAGTGGTATTTGTGATTAGTTTTATAGATTTTAATATGGATCCTAGTACTTTTTGGAAGGTATTATGGTTAATATCATTTTGTAGAATTTTTGATGTTATAGCAATATTCCTTTTATTTTGGTTAATTTCTTAAAATGAAAAAGTAAGAAATTTTATTTATGATAAAGTAGGATATGATCATGTAGTTGGTTGCATAGGTAATCTTGGTAAAGCTACTTTGATCAAAGCAGTTATACTTATAGTAATCATGATCGTTGCCTACGCAGCATTGGAAGCAGGCCAGACAAAATCAAATTGTTATGCATATCACAAGTATACTCAGTCATGTCACAAGGCAAATATTCTGGTAGACTCAAAGGTTATAGCCTAATTACTCTAAAAAAAAGTCGACCTATGGCACAGGACATTATGGCGTCGATCCAAAAAACATACAAGGCGGAAAGAAAATCTTATCGCTGAAAAAAAAATATGTTTGCTACGCCCCGCCTGTTCCTTAAAATATGCAGTCTGCTTTCCTTCCAACAGCAATAAAATGAGTAAAACCGTAGCTGCTTAAGAGCAACCGTGAAAATTGTATAAGAAGAGCAAGAAAGTTAACCAACGCCGCGCAGCACGCGCGTGCTTGCCTTATGCCGGCCCGCTCAGGCTGGTGTCTACGTCGTGTTCTAGAAAGGCGGCCTCATGCTGATGGTATAGCAGTAATATCTCATTTTTGTGGAAAGCGAGTATTTGTGGAAAGCGAGTAAAAAATATAGACCTGCGGCCTTCTTCGTCTATTATGCGAGGGTGCGCGGCTCACCCGCGCACCCCCCTTTTTTTATTTCTTTTGGTTTAGATTGTTCGTAAAAAGCGCCATTATGTAAAGCGTACATACATATTAGAGTGGGTGGGCTACATGTACTAAACGATAAAACTACTTTATAAAGGAAAATGCTTATATGTATGGATCTCGAAAAGGTGCATAGCCTTTCGTTGGCTTTGCAGACGAAGGACGCAGCAAATATATATATTTTTTTTTGTTTCATAAATTAGTAGAAAAAGATGCTGCGCCCCGCGGCCTGATTTGTTTTACAAGCTCAAATCAGTCCCGATTTAAATTAAACTTTTTAAAGGCTTATTAGCCCGTTTTCTGATTGCACTAATCGAAAAAAAAAGCAATGCATTCTTCTTGCGCAAGCGTTTTGTCGATGCTTAGCTCAAAGGCAAGAAGTCTTTTTTAAGGCAAGAAGTCTTTTTTAAGGCAAGAAGTCTTTTTTCGCCGTAAACCTGCGGCCAAAAAAATATATATATATTTTTTTTTTTGCTGCAGGTGGGTGTCTGTTTTCTGACTATAGCCAATAACGTGTCACGTTCAAAATTATTATAACATTTTACAACTTTCTTTGAGGAAGGCCATTACTTATTTAGGCTACCTCCAAGGGTTTACCTTCTAATCACCCGTAAGGTAGCCTCACCTTGTTAGTCTGTGGTCCACAACCCATGTTTTTCTAAAGCTAGCAGAAAGAAATATATATTTCTTTTTTTTTCGTAGCTTTTAACATGGAACAAGATAAAAAAAAAGCCAACAAAATGAGACTGTATATCATTGGTATTTTAGCAAGAATACTTGGAATAATAATACCCCCTTTACTAGGAGTAGCCTTTTTAGTTTTAGCTGAACGTAAAGTAATGGCTTCCATGCAACGTAGAAAGGGTCCTAATGTAGTGGGATTGTTTGGATTGTTACAACCTTTAGCAGATGGTTTTAAATTAATGATAAAAGAACCCATTTTACCAAGTAGTGCTAATTTATTTATTTTTATAATGGCTCCAGTAATTACATTTATGTTAAGTTTGATTGCTTGGGCTGTTATACCGTGCGCCGTGTAAGGTGCTTTCGTCGCTATGGGGCATGTCCCGGTGTCTGATCTCCAGTCTGCGTCAATGGAGTAAATCACCCAGAGGTAGCGTTGCCGCAATGCGCGTAGAAAAGCATCTGGGAAACCAAGTCACAGGAGACCCATATCTCTAAGGACGGCTCGGAAGATATTGTTGGGGTTGATAAGGCTAACAAATCCGAATTACGTAGCCGCTGAACGACAGCATTTACCAAGCCAGCGGGTAACGACTTGGTCTCGTAATCGGTTCTTTTGGTAGGTATAACAGAGGCCGAAGACGGAAAAAAAGATATATTTCTTTTTTCGGGAGCATTTTCAATAAGAGAAAATAAGACTATGCGGACATCTTACCTCAACGCACGGGTGAAAAGAAGAGTCGAAGACGCAATCACGGGATCGGCCCACTCTTTAGGGAGAGGGTCAACGGAGTCGCTGTAGTAAGTGAGAAGGGAGACCAACTAAGCTAAGTACTGAAGGGCGGCAGTCATGATTTGATGGTAGAGAGTGTGGCCCTTTCCTCATTACAAATGTGGCAAAGCCGGTTATGCTTGAACTTTTCCAAGGGGACTGGTTGATCATAGCAGACACTCAAATGCTGCTATGACCTCATTTAATAAAAACTTGGTGAAGTGCGTCAAAAAAAAAATATATATATTTTTTTTTGACGCACTTCAATAAATCAGTGGCGGAGAGCTATATGACGGGAAACTGTCACGTATGGTTCGGAGGGCGAAGAAATCAATTATCGACCCCTACTTTTGATTATGGTATGGTATTGTCGGATTTAAATGTAGGTATACTTTATTTATTTGCTATATCTTCCCTAGGTGTTTATGGGATCATTACGGCGGGTTGGTCTAGTAATTCTAAATATGCTTTTTTAGGAGCATTACGATCTGCAGCTCAAATGGTTTCTTATGAAGTTTCTATTGGTCTTATTATTATTACCGTACTAATCTGTGTAGGTTCTTGTAATTTCAGTGAGATTGTAATAGCGCAAAAGCAAATATGGTTTGGCATTCCTTTGTTTCCTGTATTTATTATGTTTTTCATCTCTTGTCTAGCAGAAACTAATCGAGCTCCCTTTGATTTACCAGAAGCAGAAGCTGAATTAGTCGCGGGCTATAATGTAGAATATTCTTCAATGGGTTTTGCTCTTTCTTTTTCGGGGGAATATGCTAATATGATCTTAATGAGGTGCGGAGCTTTGCATCTGACATTCGTTAGGCTTTAGCCTTCTGCAGGAGCCGGTGTCCTCTTAAGGGCCTTGTGTAGTAAACCCTTCCGGGCGGATCTAAATTGAGTAGTCCCCGTGAAGCTTTCGGAAAAGGGTAGCCTGGTGTGTAAGCACAGCAATAAACTGCAAACCCATCGGACGACCTATCTAAGATTAGGGAGATATCCTAAGTAGATACCTCGTAACTCTTCCCCAAACCTATACGTATACTGAATGCTCATACGGGAAAGTGCGCTCCTAGGTTTGGAACCAGGGAGGGTTGCTCTGAGAAATAACTTCTCGTCTTATCCAGGGGGTGCGGGCACACCTGCGCGGATTACAGATGACAGCTACAAGGATGGCAGGAAAGAAAACGGTACTCGATATTCAGGGATAAATGTAAACCTATCAAACAGGGATAATCATTTTAGTTCTAAGAAAAAAAACTCACCGGCGGTGGTAAACATCAGTTTAAAAGGCAAGCATAGCGAGCCTAAGTCACTGGGACGACAGAGCGCGAGGCACACTCACGTACTCAGAACTATTGCAGACAATAGACTGCTACTGACGTCCTATGAGCAAATCAGGTCCAAAGCAAGCAACTTTAAAACCGGCAGAAAAAAAATCTCTATTTTTTTCAAAGCCGCGCCCCTATCCTGGCGTCTACAAAGGAGGTACTCTAAAGGCTCAAGACCAAGGTATAATTAGCCAGAAGAAGGTGGCCCATTTAACCTATGTGGCCCGCTTGACGAACATTAGCAACAAAGACATTATCAATTGGTTTGCGAGCGTCGTAAGAGGTTTTCTGTCCTACTATAGATATTGTGACAATCTTTATCAAATTTGAACTATTGTCGACTACCATATTTGCTGGTCTGCTATATTTACCCTTGCCAACAAACATAAATCCTCGACACAGAAAATAATCCCCAAGCACTCCAAGGATTTACATATAGTCAATGGAGAAGGTGGGACCCTTGTCAGTTTTCCTACCAGCATAGAGCTTAGGACGCTTAGACTGGAGTTCCTGACAAAAGCAAATATAGACGAGGAGGCATACAAAAAATCAAGTGTACATATGATAATGAAGTGTGATCGGTTTGAACTGTTGCGCAGTTAGAAAGGAGGCCCTAGTGCAAATGCACTATGTACGCAAGTTGGCCCGACACTTATATTTTTTCGTTAACACCACAGTTATTTCGAGAGGAGGCCGAAAATAAATATATATTTTTTCCCACTCTGTACTGATCATCAGCACCGAGACATCCATGCGAGGCCTTAGGGGTTCGAAGACCTAGGCGTGGCGTTGGTTAGAGGAAATGAGACTTAAGATTCTTAGAACGGAGCCGTATGACGGGCGACTGTCATGTACGGTTCTTTGGGAAGGGAGTAGATACCTATTTTCAGGCCCGAGCGGGCTACGAAGCTGCGCCCTTACTCTTCCAGTCTATGTACATTGCTTTTTTTAGGAGGTTGGCTGCCCATCTTAGATATTCCTATTTTCCAGGCAATTCCGGGTTCTATCTGGTTTAGTATTAAGGTTCTTTTTTTTCTGTTTGTATATATATGGGTCCGTGCAGCATTTCCACGATATCGTTATGACCAATTAATGAGACTTGGCTGGAAAGTCTTTTTGCCTTTATCATTAGCTCGGGTAGTCTCTGTATCTGGTGTTCTAGTAGCCTTTGACTGGCTCCCTTAATTTATTGAGCAATTTCACTACAGTGCAACCAAAAAAGATTTTTGTTCGGCTTCTTATGCCAAATAAAGATCTCAGGAAATATAACAAGGGCGCCAGCTCTCTGCCCATGAAGGCAGAGGGCGAAGCCCCCCTTTTTTTTCATTTTTTTGCGCATTTTTTGCTGCGCCGAGAAATATTGGAGGAAGTAAAAAAAAATCTATATATTTTTGGGGGAGGGGGGGAATTTTAAAAAAATCCTATAGAAAAATAAATCTTAGAAAAGTAAAATAGCAGCTTGAAGACCAAATAAATTGATTGAAAAAATATAAAAAATTTTTTTTATTCGTTTTATTAACTTCGTAAATGCAGGCTTTGAGCGTTATAGAACGAATAAAAAAAAATATATATATTTTTTTTTTCACCTAAGGCCTCGTAATGATGGGTAAATCCTGCCCATGATAGATTGCACCGATCACAAAAACACAAAGTTTCCATGATCTGCAAAGAAAAGAAAGCACAAAACATTCGTATGGTGAGACGATTATCGATTCTTAAACAACCCATATTTTCTACACTTAACAATCATTTGATAGATTATCCAACCCCGAGCAATTTAAGTTATTGGTGGAGTTTTGGTTCGTTGGCTGGTCTTTGTTTGGTCATTCAGATAATTACAGGCGTTTTTTTAGCTATGCATTATACACCTCATGTGGATTTAGCTTTTTTAAGCGTAGAACACATCATGAGAGATGTGAAAGGAGGTTGGTTACTTCGTTATATGCATGCTAATGGGGCAAGTATGTTTTTTATTGTGGTTTATCTTCATATTTTTCGTGGTTTGTATTATGGAAGTTATGCGAGTCCCAGGGAATTAGTTTGGTGTCTTGGAGTTGTCATTTTATTATTAATGATTGTAACAGCTTTTATAGGATACGTATTACCGTGGGGTCAATTTGGCCCCTCTTTCTACTAATGGAGGGAGAAAAACCCCACTAAATGCGGGAAACTCTTTATTACTAAGGTACTTCTCTCCCATTGAGGACATAAAGTAGACGACTTTCGGCCATCTCTCTAGCGTTAGCGTTGCTGTCTTGCGTGGGTGTAAATTTTAAGTAAAAATCCTTAGCATGTCATCATAGACAATCCGCAGGAAAGCTCTCGCTACACTAAAATAGGCTCGGCCTCGGGAAAAATAGCATAGAGAGTTCCTCAGAGACTACACGTGGGGTGCCTGGTCTGTTATTGATCTTCGGCTAGGTAAATATATAGTCCTACTTTTCTCCGAAAAATCATGTCTATTTTACTCTAATGAATAGAGGCCGGCCATTATTGAATTAAAGTCTTACAGTCTATTCAAGCCATAAATTAGGTTTTCTATAAGCCTCACTTAAGCTTTCTAACCTCCTACCATAACAGATCTAGGTTTCATAGGGTTTTTATTGAGTGGGTGATGCTTTCGTTGAACAAGGGGGTGAACACTCAAAGAAAATAAAAGCAGTCTACCAAACAAGGCCTTCGGCCTTGTTTGAGTTAACTTTCAGCTCTTGTTCTGGGGATATATATCTCCTAAGGAGAGTATCTACATTTCATTTGACAAATAATGGTGAAGCTGGGGGCCCACCAATATTTAAAATTTCAGACCAAAACCTCAGCTAGTTTGAATTGGCTTTACTAAATTTTTATCCTAGGGAAGTCAAGATAGTTCCTAAGAACATTGTTGACTATTTTACTCTTAGAGCATTAGCCTATTGGCTTATAATGGAGGGCGCGTGGGCTTGAGGTTTTTTATTTATACAAATAGTTTTATCCGACTTGAAGTGTAAAAAAAAAATTTTTTTTGTACTGCAGAAAGAATTTGATATCAGGGCTAATTTCAGGGAAAAAGACTCTAAATAGCTGCTCTATATTCCAATGAGTAAAATGGTAAAATGAAAAAAACCGAGCCTTACATCATTTATCTATGAAGTATAAAACGAGTCTTTAGTTAAAACGTAGAAAAGACATAGGGGAAATTAAGGCAAATGAGTTTTTGGGGAGCTACAGTCATTACAAGCTTAGCTAGTGCAATACCTGTAGTAGGAGACACTATAGTAACTTGGCTTTGGGGTGGTTTCTCTGTAGACAATGCCACCTTAAATCGTTTTTTTAGCCCTCATTACTTACTCCCTTTTATAATAGCTGGCGCTGCTATTCTTCATCTTGCTGCATTGCATCAATATGGTTCTAATAATCCATTGGGTATCAATTCTTCTGTGGATAAAATAGTTTTTTATCCCTATTTCTACGTAAAAGATTTAGTAGGTTGGGTAACTTTTGCCATTTTTTTTTCTATTTTCGTTTTTTATGCACCCAATGTTTTAGGGCATCCTGACAACTACATACCCGCAAATCCCATGTCAACTCCAGCTCATATAGTGCCAGAATGGTATTTTTTACCAGTTTATGCAATTCTTCGAAGTATATCTAATAAATCAGGGGGTGTAGCTGCCATAGGACTAGTTTTTGTGTCATTATTTGCTTTACCATTTATTAACACATCATACGTACGTAGTTCAAGTTTTCGACCAATTCACCAAAAATTGTTTTGGTTGCTTTTGGCAGATTGCTTACTTTTAGGCTGGATTGGATGTCAACCTGTGGAGGCACCATATGTTACTATTGGACAAATTGCTTCAGTTGGTTTTTTCTTTTATTTTGCTATTACGCCCATTCTTGGCAAATTAGAAGCTAGATTAATCCAAAATTCTAATGTTTGCGAGGACTTAAGTCCTCGCAAGCTTTCCCACATTTTTAAGAATTTACTTGATGTTGTAAAATGAAGAGCTATCCATTTATTAACCGTATTATTACCAAATTCCTGTATTTGCTTCCTATCTGCCTTCGGCCTCATTAATTGTATTGGTGGTGTGTTCGTATTGCTTTCTTCCCAGACCTTTATTGCACTCCTAAAGACTGGAAAGAAATTATAGAGGGCGTAGCCTTCGGCCTTGTCAGGCCGGAGGCCGAAGGCAGCGGCTATTTTTGTGAAGAGTTTATCGTTGGTCGATAATTGTAGATCTAATGAAGTTTCTGTCCAAAATTCCGGACCTGTAAGAAAGACTTCGTTAAAGTTTCTTTGCCCATAGTTTACAGAAGATATCCAACAAACAGGCTAAGATAGAAGGCCGAAGGTTTTGCCGCAGTATCTCTGTACTCAATTTATCAGAGCTGTAGGCCTAGCTCAATAAATTCACACAAAATCGGATATTACGACCGAGGTGCGCTGCCGGCTACTATTATTGATTTGCTTTCTTCGACTCTCTTTCAAATATTCAATTTGGCTGATTTGTAATCAAATCTGGCTGTAGGCATGAGAGCCGGTCTTATACTAGAACATATCAATTACACACTTTGTTGTAAGATTGCTTACACTAGGCCAAACCGTAGGCTTGGGCTATTAAGTTTTTTCAGTTCTGCTTGTGCTTGTAGCAAGCGCGTTATCAATGGTTTTTCCAATCCAAATGGTGTTACCGTTTGTTGTTCAGCAAATTGCTGATCTACCATTGCAAAATGTAATTGACTTCATCAAGTCTGTATATCTGGAAAGACTATCATTACATATGGTGTTTAACGGCGGCTATCAAAAGAGTCATTTTTGTTTTTCTGGCCTAGTCACCAAGGCCGGAGGAACTTTTACAGTAATGACAGCCTTAATTATAGCAAAATCAAGTCGTAGGAGCGTTTCGAAGCTTAATAAGGACGGCGATGTTCAGGCGACCAGTCTTTTTTCCATTGCCCAACATCGTGCCTTCGGCACTAAATGTGCCGTGCCGTGTACCATTGCGTAGCAAAACTTCTTTCGGCCAAGTATCCTTACAAAGCCAGGCCGAAGGCAGCAGTAGCACCTTTATCTTTTTACAAGGGACCTGCAGCCTCCGGCCTCACTTTCACACAAGTCGGTCAGAGCTTTACTCGAGGACACGATGACTTTAATCTATTCTAATTCCACGGATCTCGCAATTGTTCTTTCAGTCTATGGTAACATTTCAGTTTTTCGTATATTTTATCGTATTTTCATTTTAGTTAACCGATGGTTCATAAGATATGCTATGAAAAAGTTTAATACCATAATCTTAAAATACAATATACTATGTGTAAATAAAATACCACGTGTAAATAAAATAAATAAATTAGTATATTCGTTCCTACCAAAAAATATCTTTTATACTTCGATTTAGGATTTGGCTGGTTATGTATTTCGATCTTTTCCTTTTATGGTATATTTTAGATGCTCTATCATGGGCAAGTAAATAGTCTACTGCGGCTATATGGAAAAGCATCCATAAAAAAATATAGATTTGGATGCTTTACGTTTTCTGCTTTTCTTAAGTTTACTAGGTTGACAAGCTCAAATCGGTCCAATTTGTAGCAGAGCACTCTGTAACATTTTGACATTTGCACTGAAGACTAAATGGCCACACAGCATATTTATTACTGTGGGGGTCCTTATCTCGAATCTTTGCAGCCCTCATTTATACATCCAGCCTTTATTCATAGAAGAATTTCCATAGAATAAAGAAGGGTCTCCTCTATTTAAGAAAGACGAAAGCCCGTACAAGGACCTTCGGCCTTTTGATGTAAGCTATACATAAATTCTGACTTCGGGCCCCATACTTTTTATTTCGAGTTATTTTTTGGCTAATGAAGTCATTGAAGACATGGCTCTCTAAATGGCTGCAGTATAAATTGTAGGTTAAGGCTTGAAAAGCATAACCTGTGGCCTTGTTATGACGGGTAAATTCCGCCCATGAAGGATTCAATAAAGTGAGTGTTCGAGATTAGTAAAGCTCTCCCCTCTCCCCCCTTTTTAGACAACTTATCCCTCATAATACTAAACTTTGCTTCGCCCTTTGACTCGTATTTTAATGCGCCCACTTTATAGAAAAAAAGAGACGATTTGTGGATAACCAATCGTTTTTCAAATCTCTGATAGCTACTTTACCAAAATGGATACATCAATTTCAAAAATCAAAACATGAAAATATATTATATACCAATCCTGACTACCTATTTCAATTATTATGGTTTCTAAAATATCATACTAATACACGTTTTCAAGTTTTGATCGATATTTGCGGAGTTGATCATCCCTCCCGAAAACGAAGATTTGAAGTAGTTTATAATTTACTGAGGGCGACCGCGAAGTCACCGAATAAAGTGCTCATTTGTGCCAAACAAATGAGACGTTGTAGAAGTCTGCAACGAGACGGGCACGACTTATCTAATAGATATACTGCTAGAGACACCCAACGGAACGAACTTCCAATGGAGAACATAGCCTGTCGTGAAAGGGAGTCACAGGGAATAGCCAACCCATGGGCGATACCCAACCGTGTCTTCGAGACGCAGTTGAACGGAGAAAAAAATTTATTTATTTATTTTTTTTTTATTTGTGAACGTGAGGTGTAGGTGGGATATTAGCCCGAGCGCGTTTGGCAAGACTCCAATGGAGTATCACAGCGTCTTCTTTGTACGACGAAGCTTAGTAACAATCGTACCAAGACAACAAAGAAACCAGGATCCCTAAAAAAAAAGTATTTCGATTTTCGCTATGCTCACGAAAATCAAAGCAAAGGGCGAAGGCACAGCGCTTGATCAAAGCCCAAGGTATCTAAAGCACCTAAAGCGCACTGCGCAAAGATGCCCAAGAGCATCTAATTACGAGCATTCAGTGGAACCGGTGAACCATTTGGACGTTTGGATCTTTGAATGGGGCAGAGGGCTTGTAGTACTTGCTTATTTGAAAGAGACCCAGAAAGGCGCTAACATTGGCAGAAGGAAAGGAGCCTAGATCAACATACCCTCTATTAATAGGTAGGGAGGGGATACGTTGTATATTCAAGCAACACAAAGAAATCGAAATGAAGCTCAGATGAAATGAAGCGGCTAAAAAAAAGAAATATATATATTTTTTTTTCCCCCCTTGACATATTTCGATTGCCTTTGTGCCCTTTGGAAACATTGTCAGAGAGAGCAGTTTTAGGCAAAAGGCCTTTTTTTGCTCATAAAAGACATCAATCTGTGAATTACTGCCTATAAAAAGCTTTCACCTCATCTAGGTTTGAAGAACGGTGGTTATGAGGAAACTATATGCAGCACCTTGATCAAAATACTAGAAACACTAAAGGACAACTTCAAATTCCATTTCAAGGCGAAAAAAGCTAGAAGGGCGCAGCAAAAAATTGATTTTTTTTTATTCAGCTTCCCTTGACCGCACCGTGACACATAGAGCCAAAGTTGAAACAGTACGAAACCTTGGTCTGGGCCACCCGTAAGACATCAATTTTCGGCGAATAAACTACGTGCGTTTTACAGATGATTTTTCTATTAAAGCAATTGGTCTACGAGCTCTGGCAGAAATAATACGTAACTTGCTTACACGATTTATTAAAGTGCGGCTTAAGTCTAGGCTTAACCTAAGTAAAACCCTACCTAATAACCCGAGCCAAAAGGAAGAAGATCAATTTTATTGAATATCTTACTAGTCGCAATTCAAAATAGACCTACAATTTTTGCCGACAATATGGCAGCAATTTAATAATATAGAAAATCCATTGATCTGGTGGGCTTAGCTTACTCGTCAATATGCAAAAAGTTATAAACTGTCTGGCAGAGAAAGGATTTGATGATAAATTAGGTAACTTGAAACCTCCATTTGCTTACTTTCAGTATCCTTAAAGCTACTCGGTAGCGCACATAGTCTTCATTCCCCATGCCATGACCTTGCCAACTATTATTATCTGGTAAACCTTAAACGCTAATGTATAACGTGCTTAAGCTACATACTACGTACTTTATTGGCCAAAACATGTGCGGACAAATTCAAACTAAGCACTGCAACTACTACCCGACACCGAACTGCTGGCCGAAAATTGGCAATCGCAGAGGGCAAAGCCCGCTTGAATTGCATAGCTTATTTTCCCGCAAAAATGACCACGAAAAGTAATACAAGAGCGCAGCAGCTCAGCCATTGTGCTAGTTTTGGCTATAATGTAAGGCCGCGGGTGCTCCATGTATGGTGGGAAAAAAAATATATTATTCTTTTTTTGCCTACCCCCCCCCCCTCAGAACTGTCATAGAAAAGCACACAATTAAAGGCATATGATTGCAAACAACCTTAGGTAAACTTGAGTTGGAGAGCCGTATGATGGGTAACCATCTTGCACGGTTCGGAGAGCACTTTATTATATCGTAAGAGTGCACAGGAAAACTACGGCTTTGCGATGGAATTTTCGACTCTATGTATTCAGTATAACTCACGTATTCGTGTACAAAGCAGTGTAGACGAAATAACTCCAATTTGTTCGATAGTCAGTATATTTCCATCAGCCAGCTGGTGGGAGCGAGAAGTGTGGGATATGTTTGGTGTTTATTTTTCCAACCACCCCGATTTACGCCGTATATTAACAGATTACGGTTTTGAGGGTCATCCATTACGAAAAGACTTTCCTCTAAGTGGATATGTGGAAGTACGTTATGATGATTCAGAGAAACGTGTGGTTTCTGAACCTATAGAGATGACTCAAGAATTTCGCTATTTTGATTTTGCTAGTCCTTGGGAACAAATGTCGCGTAGTGACAAATCAAATAAAAAGTAAGCAAAAATTGCTTACAGCCATCTTGAAAATATGCAATTTCGTAGTATAGTAATTGCATGCTTAGCTCAGTTTTACGGCATGCCAAATAATTTGCTTTGCTTGTTCAAACCAAACTCAGTCTTTTCAAGCCGAAACAGCAGGAGTGTTGACCTTTTGTGAAGACGCTGCGCGAAGACGCTGCGCTCGGGTGATGGGAGTGAGAATAAGGCTTTTGCTACTTTATTGGCTTGACGAAGAGGGAAAAAGTAAGGAAAATAAAATAAAGAAAATGTGCCGATCCCCCCAAATATTTTGGCTACGCCCTAAAAAATTATTTATTTTTCGTATCTTTTCTTCCCTCTTTGCTTTATTGGCTCTAAGAAACTTGGTCAAATCCCCTCCCCCCTCCCCGTCCCAATTTATCATCTTCAATGATAAATTGGGCACAATTTGAAGGTTCAGATTGTGGAATTATTTAATTTATTGGTAGAAGGTTTGATTACTTTACGAACAAATTGACTGGAAATAAATTGGCTGGAGCGGAACTATCTACATTATTAGAACAAAAAATTACCAATTACTACACTAAATTGCAAGTAGATGAGATCGGTCGAGTGGTCTCAGTTGGAGATGGAATTGCACGTGTTTATGGATTAAACAAGATTCAAGCTGGGGAAATGGTTGAATTTGCTAGCAGTGTGAAAGGAATGGCTTTAAATTTAGAAAATGAGAATGTAGGAATTGTTATATTTGGTAGTGATACCGCCATCAAAGAAGGAGATATTGTCAAACGCACTGGATCTATTGTGGATGTTCCTGTAGGAAAGGCCTTGCTAGGTCGTGTGGTTGATGCGTTAGGAGTACCTATTGATGGAAAAGGTGCTTTAAGCGCTGCAGAACGAAGACGTGTAGAAGTTAAAGCCCCTGGGATTATTGCACGTAAATCTGTGCACGAACCCATGCAAACAGGATTGAAAGCAGTAGATAGCCTGGTTCCTATAGGTCGTGGTCAACGAGAACTTATAATAGGAGACAGACAAACTGGAAAGACTGCTATAGCTATTGATACCATATTAAACCAAAAGCAAATCAACGCGCAGGGCACCTCAGATAGTGAAAAATTGTATTGTGTGTATGTAGCAATCGGACAGAAACGTTCAACCGTGGCACAATTGGTTAAGATTCTTTCAGAAGCGGGTGCTTTAGAATATCGCATTATTGTAGCAGCCACTGCTTCAGATCCTGCTCCTCTGCAATTCTTGGCACCATATTCAGGTTGTGCTATGGGAGAATATTTTCGAGATAATGGAATGCACGCATTAATTATTTATGATGACCTAAGTAAGCAATCAGTGGCATATCGTCAAATGTCATTATTGTTACGTCGACCACCAGGTCGTGAGGCGTTCCCAGGAGATGTGTTCTATTTACATTCTCGTTTATTAGAAAGAGCCGCTAAAATGTCAGACCAGACTGGTGCAGGTAGCTTGACTGCATTACCTGTAATTGAAACACAAGCTGGAGACGTGTCTGCTTATATTCCTACTAATGTTATTTCCATTACAGATGGACAAATCTTTTTGGAAACAGAACTCTTTTATCGTGGAATTCGACCTGCTATTAACGTAGGATTATCTGTAAGTCGTGTGAGCGGGGTGAGATCTACATGGGATCGCTGGAGTTGGAAAGCTCTGCGTAGGATCCCTCAGCGCGTAATCTGCCTTATCCGATTAGAATTGAGTTGAAAGCAGGTGAGTCAGAAACTAACTATCGGAAGTTTAGGAGAACGAACCTTGATGATGGTCGCCCCACTCTCAGAGGGAAGACACCCAGGATTACACCTGCGTGAATTTGGGATATGTGCCGTCTGCAGCATGAGTACTTCTACTACACAGGAAGGAAAAGGGGAACCCTGCATCGGAAAAGACACAAACTCCACGGCAACGAACAGGTCAACCAAGGCCCTACAAATCGTTAAATACCTAGAGGGAACTTTCAATGGAAATTGCAGCCTGTCTATGGGAAAAGGCTGCGATTTATACGGTCCTAGTAGAACCACCACAAGAACTTACGAAGGAAACTTCGTTGGTTCGGCGATGGATAGAACTGAAAATCGGAAAAGTCCTGCTTCTCCTGTCCGAGTTAAGACTGCGGCCAATTGGATTCGGAAACTGAAACCTAATGCCGACAGAAAATCTCAAAAGATCACCAACATAATAGCTGACCCACATGCGCTCATAACAGCGTACGAACATATCAAATCCAAACTCAGAAACATGACCCCAAGAGGAGATGACGAACGGAAGACCTTCCTGGGGGGGGGGGGAGGGAAAGGAAACCCTTTTTTTCTGGGCATCAACCGAAGATGGTTTGAGCACACTGCAAAACGACTGCGCACGAGAAAATATCCATTCAAACCCGCAAGACAAGTCAACATCCCAAAACCAGGAAAACCCAAGGAGACGAGACTGCTTGCGATGATCGGCCTCAAGGACCACCAAGTAATATAAAAAGCCATCAGAGCAGTCCTATAAAAATAATATACAAACCAACATTTTCAAAGGACTCGCATAAGTTTAGATTGAGCAAGTCCTGCCATACGGCACTCGAAACCATAAAGTATGGGTAGAAGAAAACGTCTTGCTTTATTGAGTTCGACATTCAAAAGTGCTACGAAACCTTGAATCGAAAAAGGCTCAAAGGCATTATTTCAGAAAATATACAAGATTAACGTTTTTTGGATATGTTAACACAGATACGTGGGCATAATAAGCGTAGGAAGATCTATATATGAAGATAAGATAATACCTCAAGGAAAAAGCGTACTGTCATCTCTTTTGTGTGATATCTACCTCCACCAACCAGACGATGAAGTAGATCAGATTAAGAAAGAGTGTAACACGAAATCCGGGCCACATTAACCCTGAATATCGAGAGCTAAATTACCTAGATAGGAAAATGATGGCAAGATAAAGAAAAATATAGAGCAGCTAAGGTGCGAAAAGCGGCATTGAGTGCGCACGGCAAGGGAGCTGCAAATCAGCCACCAAGACTATAAAAATCCTGAGTTCGTCGGGGTAAAGTATATTAGATATGCAGACAATTTTCTGATTGGCGTCTTGAGGAGCAAGGCCACCATGCTCAAAATACTGGAGAGAGTGACATAATTTAGATGGTCGGAGGACCTAAAGCCGCAAATAAACGTAAGAGAAAACCAACTCAGTCACGCAGTGTCCGACAAAATTCCGTTCGTTCCTGGTTTTTTTTTATGGGTGCCTGATCTAAAGTATATGCCTGTGGTAAGCTCTGCCTACATGAGGGCGGCCTTTAAAGAGAGGGCTCACGCTATGAGACCTGAGTAAAGGCTAGAAGAGTGCTGAGGAAGTGCCGTCGCGCAGTTCCGAAGTGCTGGACCTTGGCATATGAGAAATGACGTCGAGAGTTGGGTAAGGACAAAGCCAAAGGACAGACTATCAAAATGGCAACATAACATATTTTGGCTATGTTAAAAGAAGAAAGCTTTCAATGGCAAGAAGAGACCCGAAAAACACTTCGGATATTCATAAGGTAAGCCCTAGGACAAAAAATGTTTTCAAAGGAAGAAGTACAAATATTCTTTAAAATACTAGAAGCCTTCTGGACGGCCGTAGACTGAGGGAGAGTAGTAGTCACTAAAACCATTAAAAAAATAGAAGAGCGAGGCCCAGGGTAGCTTTGCTGGACAGACGGGTGGCCGGGTGCAAGTAGAAGCCGCCTTAATAACCCTCATATACGATAAACTCCAAAATAAAACTTTCTTTGATGAAAAGGGGCAACCAACATCAAATCATGACAAGCCAAGAAGATAATTGGGTTGTGGTGTGGCTTGGTATCGCAGTGTGACTATACGAATATTAAATTATTATTTATGCTGTGAAAACCTTAGTAAGGTGGAGTCAATTGTCAACTACCATCTAAAGTAGTCAGCTATATATATGCTAGCCGAGAAGCACAAATCCAGCTCACAGCAGATCATCTAGAAGTTCAGCAAAAAGTTATGACAAAGAAGGGCGCAAGATTGGCAGTGTTTCTTAGTCTGGTCTGGAGGAAATAAGTCTATTTTCAAAGGACTTATTAAGGACGGACCCCTGATAAGTTAGTCATAAATAGGCTCTTTATAAGGTTAAGCCGAAGTAAGGTACTCTCGCAGATCGTCGCGTGCGCAGTTAAGGGGTGCAAATAAAATGATATAGAGCACCATGTCTGGCAACTAAAAAAGGCTTAAACAGCCAGGAAGCACAAGGTGCAATCTGTCAGAAAGGTGAAAATATTACAGAAAATGAAGGCTATCTAATTGGCACTCAATGGAAAGCAAATTCCTCTGTGTGCTCGACATTGTGACGAACTATACGCGGGCAAGGTATTGATGACCGATATTGATTTGAACGTTGTCTAAAAGTGGCAGGTTTCAGGAGAAGGGAGCCGTGTGATAGGTGACTATCGTGCGCGGTTCTTTAAGAGGGAGCCGGGTTTTTTATCCCGTGCTAGCGGTTAGAGATGGGCGCGAATCCTACTTTCGAGGTTCTGCGGCTCAGTTGAAAGCTATGAAACAGGTATGTGGTAGCTTAAAATTAGAATTGGCGCAATATCGTGAAGTAGCCGCTTTTGCTCAATTTGGTTCAGACCTTGATGCTGCTACTCAGTATTTATTAAATCGTGGGGCCAGGCTAACGGAGGTTCTCAAACAACCACAATATAGCCCAATTCCTATTGAAAAACAAATCGTGGTTATTTATGCAGCTGTCAAAGGTTATTTAGATCAAATTCCTATTTCGAGCATTGATCAATATGAACATGAGCTTCTGAAGTCTATGGACCCAAGTATACTTTCTGCTATTGTACAACAAAAGAACATCACTGAGCAGATTAACAATCAACTGGCTACCTTTTGTCAAAAATTTACACAGGGCTTCTTAGCAACTCATTCAGTTCAAAGAGATTAAACTAAAAAATCAATTTTTTTTCTAAAATATATTTCTTTCTCCAATATATTTTTTTCTAGGCTGCAGGTTTTCTTTTTGTGCTTTCGGGTGGAGGGCCAAAATGGTCAGGGCACAGTCAAATCTTTTTCTTTGGCCCCCTGGCTACGCCCTTAGTAAGGCTTCGCCATACCGGCAGAGCTCTTCTCCCCTCCATCCCCTCCCCTCCACTTTGTTTTTATTCATCCTTTTTGACAAAGAAGAAAAACCCTTTTTCTCTTGAGTTCTCCCAAAGTTACCAAGGGGCAAGACTAAACTTCAAAAAAACAGAAAACAGGGACGAGTATTTTAATCATCTACTATTAGATATTATCAGGTATCAAGTAACAGCATTATAGTGCCGGCAAAATTTTGTATCAGAAAACAGTATAATTTATTTATTGGGTGGCCTCTTTAATCTGGAGAAAGAACAGATCAGATTGACTATGTATCGCCTAATTAGTATTTTATTAAAATTATATCACGAAGTGATGCATCAGTCTTTTCTATAAACTTTCTCGCCATTAAAGGCCGCAGATTATGCATGTGCAAGCAAATTGACAGTAAACGTGTTGCCCTTTTGCCAAAGATTTACGTAGAGTTCCTTAGCAACCCATTTAGTTTTCGAAAGAAAAAAATATATATTTGATGGCTCCAGCAAATCAAGTGTATCCCTTCGCAACAACTTTTAAAGTTAATCAATCACGTTCGATGATTGATCGCTATCTCCACCAAAATCTGGTGCAATCAGGAGAAAAGGGATTCGAACCCTTAACCTGTGGTTTTGGAGACCATTGTTCTACCATTAGAACTATTCTCCTAAGAAAAAAGCGGTTCTTGGTTTATGGAATTTGCACCTATTTGTGTCTATTTAGTAATAAGTTTGCTACTTTCCTTGATCTTAATTGGTGTTTCTTTTTTATTTGCTTCTTCTTCCAGTTTGGCTTATCCAGAGAAATTGTCAGCTTACGAATGTGGTTTTGATCCCCTTGACGATGCCAGAAGCCGTTTTGATATACGATTTTATCTTGTTTCTATTCTATTTATTATATTTGATTTGGAAGTCACCTTTTTATTTCCTTGGGCAGTTTCTCTTAACAAGATTGGTTTGTTTGGATTTTGGTCTATGATAGTCTTTTTATTGATTTTGACGATTGGATTTATATATGAATGGAAAAAGGGCGCTTTAGATTGGGAGTAACTCGAAGAACTATGAGCCAAAAGACGTAAAGCAAGAAAAAATCTTTTTTTTGCTTTTATCGCGTTGCAAGCTCGTAGCATTCCTTCCATTGCTGTGTAAACAAAATAAGATAAACCCCGATAAGTAGGCATGATCAGTCATTCATCGACTTGATTGATCTCTGCCTTTATTGGCTACGTTAACAAAATGCAGCCTGCAGCTAGAGAGCCTGGGGGGCAGGAATGATAGAAAGGCTCTCTGATAACTTTAACTGAAAGCATGCTGGGACGTGAGGTCCTGTTAAGCAAATCGAGCAGGGCGCTGCCAAATTTTTCTGTTTCTGTGCGTTTGATTTCCTTTGCCTTGCTTGGCAGTTTCATCTTGTCTAAGGGTGGAAGAGATGAAAGCGCTTTGCAAAACAATTACTCTCCGTCCCCACACAGTAAATGCTAAAAAATAATAGATCTTTTTGCGGTGGGGGAAGCTCTCTTGGAGAAAAAAGTGGCTGGGAGGCCCACTTTGTTCGCACAGCGAATGAAAGGCGAAAGTGGCTTTCTAGGGCTACTTTATCCTCCCGCCAAAAAGCTTCTAAATAATATGCTTTGCTTCCCCCGCGCTCTTCTTAAAAAAAAAAAGGCATTATATATCAATTACATAGTATACCCAATTATATACGATCAATAAGAAGATTAGTAGACAAACACAGTATACCTTCCGTCGACGCTTCATGCTAGATAGCAAAAGAAAAGTGGTAATAGATATTTTTTTTTATTTTTTCAGTCATTTTAAAAAATCAATATTTTTTTTGCCATGGTTTTTATCTTCAAGCTTTCTGCTTTTATTTTTGGGTTCGGCCCCCTTTATTTACTCTGCTCTAAGCAAGAGGCCAAAGGAAGCACTTTGGTAGCATAGCAACTCAAAGATGAAAGATGAATCTAAGTAATGCGCAATAAAATGAAGCGTCAGGCAATCAGAAAAAAGCAAACACCCTCAAACCACTCATGATGTGCTCTTTGATAGTCGATGATTTGGCACATTAGGGTAATTAGCTCAGTTGGTAGAGTGCCTCGTTTACACCGAGAGAGTCAGCGGTTCAAGTCCGTTATTACCCAAAGGTTTCCACTATCTGCAATTATAAATTAGATTTAGCATATGAATAAATTTACTAATTTGATTAATAGTGGTAAAACTATGATGATATTGAGAAAGAGGGGGGGACTTTAAAAAAAAAAGCAAACCCGCTCAATTCACATGGTAAATAAATGAGAGCTAAATGCTCTCAAAGAAAAAGAACAGTTGGAGAAGGCATAAGAAAGTGGCAAATGCAAAGCAGAAAAAGCGGTAATATATATTATCGCTTTTTTTGCTTTGCCTTTTCTTAGGCAAAATAAAGCAAAAAATGCATGGCGTTTTCTTAGTTTATGGTACAGAACCCTAAGATGGTCGTGAGGGCGCAGCATATATATATGCTGCGCCCTGTGGACGTTTTTGAAATCAAAAGGTGCCCTAGTTCCACGCAAGGAGCGAGGTTCTATTGACATAGTAAGTAGAGGCTGAAAGGCTTTGCCTTAAAAACGATCTAGACTTGCATGCTTTGAGGTCATTACGCAGTAATGGTCCCAAAGCATGCAAGGCCACGGGTTGACTAACCCTTTTATTGCCAAGTGCCTTCCGGTGCAAAGAGAGCCGCGCGCCCCTGTTGCGCGGGGTCGCTAGCCACATTAGCCTTGTGGCTTCAGGTCACTTTCTTCCCTCTGAAAGTTGAATGGGGCTGGAAGAGATAGTTTTGACTTTCGGATTTATACTGACGTAGCCGGTATAATGAAAAGATCCTGATAAATTATCTACGATGATTTATTATGTTCGGGAAAATAGCTTAGTTGGTTAGAGTGCTGGTCTGTCACGCCAGAAGTCGCGGGTTCAAATCCCGTTTTTCCCGGTTAAATTCAAATCCAAGAATAAATTATTATAAAATCAGTTTATAAAAAGATATATCTTTTTATAAACTGCTAACTCCTTTATCAGTTCAAATTTTTTTCTTCATCGAAAAGGAGGTATGGTTGAGTGGTTGAAAGCATTGCTTTGCTAAATTTATGCGACAAGAAGCTGTGCGATGTAATGTAGTTCAATTCTACAAAACAGAAACTCCGTCCTACCCCACCTAGACACGCGTTGAGAGTAATCCTAAGGTGTGAGGTGTGAAGCTTGAAGGATAATGTAATGATGCTTGGGATTTTGTACTAAGCTAATGTTAGGGTAAAAAGATTGAAAAAACAAATTTTTTTACTACACATTTCCCCCCAATAAATGAACAATGCAAACGAACTAATACAGAGGCCTCGTCAAGAAAAATCTCAAGCAAAACCGAAAGATCTTCTAGATGGAATATCATAGGTTAAGGATTTAAATGATTGGCATCCTAAGCAGGAAGCCAGCGGTGGAAAAGGTTATATCTTTCTTTGATTTTGATACCACCATTTCCATCAGGCTTTTTTTAGGTTTTTTTTGTTGAGAGAAATGGTACATTGCACAAAACTTGGTAAACCCATATCGCTCCTTTCGAGAGGCTCTAAATGCAAAATGACACAATGCGGGTAGAGGACTGCTCAAAAAGCGAAAGCCCTTCTGTAATATAATTGATGAGATAGGGTCGATTTTCGGCAGACTTGAACATAGGTGACTTGTATTATATTCTTTTTTAGATTTCGAAGAAAAAGGATAGAAACAATGACTTGACATCATACAAATTGGGAACATATTATTGTCACTGTCTAAAGTTATCAAGAGGATATAGTGATGGCTATAAATGCTAATAATATGAATACTGCAATAAAAAAGCCTAAGTAAATCGGCGGCTTCTCAGCCAGGGCTTTGACTGTACGCCGTGTAATTACGAACTTTTTTTTTCAAACCTCGGGGAAGAAAGTTATTAGCGAGTTGAGATGGATTTTATGAAATCAAAAAATATATATATTACCGCTTTTTGTTCCTCGTTAGGCTCAAAAAGACTAGAGTCCTATAAAACGCGTATGGCCCGGCACCATTGATAAAAAGATTTCCACTATTATTAACTGTACAGTTCGAGCCGTATATCTTATGGCAGTCTATTTTGTCGCAAGGTGTAGTTTTAATCGCCATCCATCATCGCACCCATAGCAAGGCTATGTCATCTAAGTGATGATCATTATGATGGTTTAATGTTGATATAGTGAAGTGCTTTGAAAAGATTTTTCACGAATTTCTGTTAAATAAAACTCCAATTTGTGCTTTAGAGATGCTGGAGTAATGGTGAAAATTAGGCCGAAGAAAGGGGGGGCTAAGAAGAAACCTAAAGCCTCAACCTTCGACGAAAAAGCTTAGATGAGATAGAAAAAAATATTTGCTGCGAAAAAAAGCAGTTATATATAATTAAATCGAGTTTTTTTTCAAAATATTTGGAAAAAATATATATATATTTTTTTTTTGCTGCGCCTTATTTGCTACGCCCTTGTGCTATTTAATATAGCAGTCTTTTGGGACAATTATGAGAACTTCATTTTTATCCTGGCAAACCAGGAAAGCATAGGCTTATAAAAGTGTTGGCAGATTGCAAGTTTGATCCTTACACTTAACTTGCCACAATAGTGTGAGACGTGGAACATGTTTTAGTAGCCAATAAGTCAAACATGACTTCTGCGGGTTGACATGTCAAACAGATTGCTTGAGCCGTATGCGGGGAAATTTGCATGTATGGTTTAGAGGGAAGCTTGAGGGGGCCTATTTATCTTAAAAAATATAACAATATTTTATCATGGGTTCAAATTCCTCCATAGGGGACGTAGTTCAATTGGTAGAGCGCATGTTTTGCAAGCATGAAGCTGTCGGTTCAAATCCGATCGTCTCCAAATAAACGAATAATCTGCTATGAGAAAAACAGCATAAGTGTTTGGATGAATGATGATAACATCTGCGGGATATTTCGTTATGCTTTGCACCTGAACAACTTGGCTTCAGGAAAGCCAATCCAAAGATCAAGCTAAATAATGTGCTGGAAGAAAAGAAAACGTACTGAAGCCGGAGATAGAAAACACTATGCATTCTCTAAATGCTGGCAAAATAGAGTTTTGGCTAAAAAAAAATATATATATTTGGCTGCGCTCTATGCTTTGATAGGCAGAAAGTCAGCGCCCTAAGGGCCGCAGGCAGCTGTGCCCTATATTTCTTATTTTTGCGCTCTGCCTTGCAAAGCAAGTTTTTGGTCTAGCCTTAAGGCTGCAGAGCAGCCAGGCCAAAAAAAAGAAACATTGTAGTGTTGAGCCAGCTCTTGACTTGAATTACGGTGTTTTTTCTTAGTAACAAAAACAGTAGTTATATATTGGCCCGCGTAGCTCAGATGGTAGAGCATTCCCATGGTAAGGGAAAGGTCTCCGGTTCAAGTCCGGTCGTAGGCTCTGTGGAAAGAAAAAATGATTAGATATGGCTAGAACCAAACAAATCAAGAATTTTACTTTAAATTTTGGACCTCAACATCCTGCTGCTCATGGTGTTTTACGATTAGTATTAGAAATGAATGGGGAAGTTGTAGAACGTGCAGAACCGCATATCGGATTACTTCAGTGCGACACGAAGCCGCTGACGCCGAGTCGGCGTATCCTATGCCGCTAGCTATGTCCTGCTTGTTCCCTGGCACGGGTGGCGTGTGGAGGCAACTTTCGCGTCATAAGCACCGGGCAAAAGGCAGTTTGTCGGGCAACTCAAGTGAGGCAAATTGCCTAGGGGAAAGAAGGAGGAAGGTTGTGAAGGTGGCCTCGTTATCCACACTGGAGGTTTCAACAGAGATGAATAAGGGGACTTCAGTCCTCTACTGTGGTTGACTCAGAAGCCAACTATTGGGGTTTCTCAGAAACGAGAACGCGTCGGCGGGTCTTGGAGTGCTCGTCAAGGATGCACGCGTATTCCTCCGGGGTGATTATCACGACCAGCCTTCTTCGCATCTCGGCATAGCGGAACGTGTAACCGGCCTGAGGTCTCATTTCAACTTTAATTTGTTCTTGAAATGGGTAGGCTAACCGTAAAGGACAAGCCAAAATATCAGGTCGGGTAGGATGGCACTACTGGCAAATACTATCTAGCGAAGACACAGGCCGGAGTAAGGCTTGCGTCGAAAGCATACAGGAAAATTCCAGCAACAAGGAAACCGAGGGGAACCGGTAGAGCTGCAGGAGCATAACTGGAAGGTCAAGTCAGGGAGGCCAGGTCATTTAACGGAAATGGAAAGGTTCGAATAAGAGCTAGAAGAGGAAATGATAATAGGTAGCCTGACCCCACTGTGGTTGGACTGTAGGGCCATAGGGCCAAGGCCGCTGGTTGACAGTATGATAGACAGTGCTGTCTGCACTTCATAGAATTGCATAAACTAAAAGAAACAAGCAGTCTCAAAATGATGCATGCGCATTTCTGAGCTACCAAAGGGGCCGCAGGGCGCAGCATATATATATATTTTTTTTGCAGGCCTCAGTCCTCTTTCCGAATGTTGGGCCACCTGTAACAAATGGCGTGAGCCGTATGCGGGGAGACTTGCACGTATGGTTCTTAGGGGGGTTTTTGGCCAAAAGACCGACGCCTACCCGACTAGAGGCACAGAAAAATTAATTGAGTATAAAACGTACCTTCAAGCTTTACCTTATTTTGATCGTTTAGAGGGCGACTGTGAAGTCACCAAATGAACTCCTCCGAAAAGGAGGTGCTGCAGATACCCGCGGCAAAGCAGATATGACTAATCGACATATAGAATATGACGACAACAACAGCATGTCGTAAAAGAAGATAACTAGAGCCAACCCTTGGTGTATTTCCAACTACATTCCTGAGTGTCAGTTAAACAAAGAATATCGTAAATGAAAGATGCCAGCGGAATGATCAGCCGGACGTGCTAGGCTAGGAAGAAAAAAAGCTTGCTTCTTATTTCTTTGGCCTTTGTTCATAGGGAGGAAAAAATAGAGCAAGAAAAAGGAAAAGGCGCAAAGCGAAAAAAGAATATCCCCAAAATATTTTTTTTTCTGGTTTGTCATTTTCTGGGTTTAGCCTCCCCCCACAACGTCTTTCCTTGTGTGTTGAAGATTTAAAGCAAGTGCACCAAGGTTAAAAACGGAAACTAGGATTCAATATGAATATAGCAAAACATCTAGAGCATAACTACACACTCACACAATCTTGTAGAGAGATAGGAGCATTTAGTGAAACCAGTGAACCACACATCCTTCTAGATAGATGCGTAGGACAGAGGGCTCGTAGTACCTGCCTACCCTTTGCTTTGAGAACCATGTAAACAGAGAGAGAGAGTGCTGCTTTACAGCAGAAGGGAAGGGGCCTAAATCGGCGGACTGACGTCGCACACTTGAGCAGTGCGGAGAAGGCTGGTCAAAAAAGGGAGGGGAAAAAAATTGATTTTTTTTTACTCTATACCCTTCGAAGATGAAGCCAGAATGCACGATTTCCAGGAAAGGAAGGAAGTCATTGAATATTGGGTTTGTCGCCTATTTGTTTGCTGGCGCATAAACTAGGCAGGCACTTTCTTCAAACCAAACCTTTGTCATCTAGAAGCTCTTATATGGAAGTACTTCTAAGGGCAAAAACTCAACCATTATGACGCTGCGCTCTTGGCCTGGGGATTGAAAACCTGAGGTAACTCAAGTTGGAGAGCCGTGTGATGGGTGACCATCTCGCACGGTTCGGAGAGCACTTTTGTATGTAATGTAAGTAAATGTGTACAGCATAGCTGGCATTAATGAATTTTTGACTCTATTTATGTTTCTATGATGGCCCAAGAACATGCTTATTCTTTAGCTGTAGAGAGACTTTGTAATTGTGAAGTACCACTACGAGCTCAGTATATACGAGTGTTATTCTGTGAAATAACTCGAATTTTAAATCATTTACTTGCTTTAACTACTCATGCTATGGATGTAGGAGCATTAACTCCATTTTTGTGGGCTTTTGAAGAGCGAGAAAAACTTTTAGAATTTTATGAAAGAGTTTCGGGAGCCAGGATGCATGCTAGTTACATACGACCAGGCGGAGTGGCACAAGATATGCCTTTAGGCTTAAGTGAAGATATTTTTCTATTTACACAACAATTTGCTTCTCGTATTGACGAAATAGAAGAAATGTTAACTAACAATCGTATCTGGAAACAACGATTAGTAGATATTGGTACTGTCACTGCACAGCAAGCTTTGGATTGGGGATTTAGTGGTGTAATGCTAAGAGGCTCAGGAGTATGTTGGGATTTGCGAAAATCAGCACCTTACGATGTTTATAAGCAATTGGTTTTTGATGTACCCATAGGTACCAGAGGAGATTGTTATGATCGTTATTGTATTCGTATCGAAGAGATGCGACAAAGTATTCAAATCATTATGCAATGTCTTAATCAAATGCCTAGTGGCATGATTAAAGCCGATGATCGTAAGCTATGTCCTCCGTCACGATCCCAAATGAAACAATCCATGGAATCTTTAATTCACCATTTTAAACTTTATACAGAAGGTTTTTCTATACCAGCTTCTTCTACCTATACCGCAGTAGAAGCACCTAAAGGAGAATTTGGTGTGTTTTTAGTCAGTAATGGAACCAATCGTCCTTATCGTCGTAAAATAAGAGCACCTGGTTTTGCTCATTTACAAGGACTCGATTTTATGTCTAAACATCATATGCTAGCAGATGTTGTCACCATCATTGGTACTCAAGATATTGTTTTTGGAGAGGTAGATAGATAGGACTTTACACAGATCCCAATCTTTATCAAGCCAAAAAATAGCTTTTCTGCAAAACTCAGAACGTCGATAAATCATCTATGGTAATTCATCGACGTAGCTTGCGGAAAGGTATATACATAGTAAATTGCTACAAGGATGCGCGCAATTTACGACTTTAAGGCTTTTTTTCCTCTCCGGAACTACGCACTTTGTTCGCTTTGCGAGCAAAGGGCGCAGCTCTCTTCTGAAGGCAGAGCCAAAAAAGATTTTATTGGCGCTTTCTTGCTTTGCGCCTTTTTGGTTTGTAGAGAAAAGAAGCCCGCAAAGGTCGCGGGGCGCAGAAAAGGAATATATATTTACATTTTCTCCCCTACTTTACCCTTAGCATAGTAAATAATGATAATGGGGCAGGGTGGAACGATGAAAGCGCCCGCGGCCCATAAAACCATCAAGATTATGCCATTATTATGTAATAGCATAAGAAAAGTACTAATTGTAGAACGACTGCCAAAACATGCATCCTTATTAAATCTTCTGAGGATTAAAGGCCAGGGCATCTGCTTGACATATGCAAGATTGGATTGCTTAAGAAACAGATCTTATATACAGTCTTACAATTACCTCATATTGATAAAAAGTCTGAAAAACAATCTAAAATAAGAATACATAAGAAGAAAGGGCTGATCATAGAAACGAAGACGCCTAAATTACACAAAAAATAAATTGCTTAAAACTCTATGATCTACTTGGAGTTCAATCTAAGATTCCATCTTATTATAAGTTATAAAATTTGTTTGGATAAGGTTGACCTTAGTAAAATTATTTAAAGTCAGTCCTTATTTCTCATTTATAGAAATACAAAATCACAAAGTGTCTGCTCTTTTAAGCACTATGTATAATTAAATTGAGGCTGAAGGGCTATTAAATCTACGATGTTGTATTGTATGATATGCGCAAATCGAAAAATCAATATTTATGGGACTCGTGCCATGTTTCAATTTGCTTTTTTTGTTTTATGGGCCAGCTTTCAACGGACTTAACCTTAGATCATAAGTGTCCACACAAACAAACGTAATGCACACTTAGTGTGCTTAGCTTTCATATGAGATCATAGCACCTATGCAGTTGATTGGCAGAAAATACTTTAGTCCTACTGTGCTTGCCCGTAAAGCCAACCACAAGCCGAGGGCCCATTTATTAATAGCATTATTATCTTACATGATATATCTTATGGCTAGGCGCAAAGCGATCAATTATCTACGATAATTGATGGCGCTGGCAGTCGAAAAAGGGTACCTATGGTACATTCAGTTTTTTGATGTCATTAATACTTTAAATAAAAGAAAAAGGCAAATACACCATGATAAATAGTTGCTGGAAGGGAAAAGCACTGAAAAAATTGACTTTTAGTTTAAAAAGGAGGTCTGCCGGGAGAAATTCATCAGGGCGTATTACCGTTTTTCATCGAGGAGGTGGATCAAAGCGATTGCATCGAAGAATTGATCTTAAACGGAGCACTTCGTCTATGGGCATTGTAGAAAGAATCGAATATGATCCAAATCGTTCTTCTTGGATTGCTTTAGTACGATGGATCGAAGGGGTGCTATGCTCTAGAAAGCGCTTTGCACTTTCCAAAGCAAATAGTCAAAGAAAAGAAAACGCTTGGCCTTTTCTTGGTCGAAGAGAAAAAAATCTTTTTTTTTTCGGCCTCTTATTTTCGTTTTCTTCCTTGCCTGATAAAGCTCAGAGAAAAAAATACGTTTTCTTCTCTGCCCTTTATTCTCCGAAGGCAAAAAAAAAGGCTGCCACTTTAGGCCCTTTCGGTAGCTTTCTTACTCTCCCCAGGATAGCTTTAGCTGGGGCAAAGCCCGCTTTCTTTGCTTTGCAAAGCAAAGACTTCAGAGGAGATAATACGTTCTCTCAAAGTGAAAGCCAAAGATGGAAAACGTATAGCATTTTCTGGGCGCAGAAAATCGAACGCAAAGCGCTTTCTTGGCTTAAAAAGAAAAACGATTTTTTTGCTGCGCATAAAAATCAAAAAAACAATATATTTTTCTTTTTTGAACCCGAACATAGCAAAGAAAGACCGAAGGTTGAAGCGGACAAAGTAGATTATGCGCCTTTTACTTATATATTAGCTAGTGATCAATTGGAAGCTGGCAAGACGGTGATAAATTGTGATTGGTCTAAACCTTCAACCTCGTCCAACCACCATCAATCTTCCCATAATTTGATAGCCCATAAAGACCTTCAGTTCCAAGACCACTTTGTTTACGCAGCAGATGAAAGCCAAGGGTCCCCTAGGGTGGAAGAGCCCGTGCAAAGTACCCAGGCTGCTCCTTGGCTACGGGGAGACTACGCTTTAGGTGAAAATCAAAACATACTTGATTCATATTATCAAATGGTAGGAAATTGCATATCATTAGCTAATATACCTATAGGTACATGGATACATAATATTGAATGGAATCCAGGTCAAGGTGCAAAGTTGATTCGAGCTGCAGGAACTTTTGCTCAAATAATTAAGAAATTTGAAAATACACCACAATGTATTGTGCGGTTACCTTCGGGTGTTGACAAACTCATAGATTCCCGATGCCGAGCTACCATCGGTATAGTGTCTAATCTTCGTCATGGTAAACATAAGCTTCACAAAGCAGGGCAAAGCCGATGGTTAGGCAGACGTCCTATTGTTCGGGGTGTTGCTATGAATCCAGTTGATCATCCTCATGGAGGAGGTGAAGGACGCACGAAAGGAGGTAGACCCTCGGTATCACCTTGGGGAAAGCCCAGCAAAGGTGGATTTAAAACAGTAGTAAGAAAACGCAAAAATTAGTTTATGACACGATCTGTATGGAAAGGCCCTTTTGTAGATGCTTGCTTGTTCAAGCAGAAAAAGATCAAGTGGAAAATTTGGTCACGTAGATCTTGTATTTTGCCTCAATTTGTTGGTTGCTACGCACAAATTTATAACGGAAAAGGTTCTGTTGGTTTAAAGATTACTGAAGAAATGGTTGGTCATAAATTTGGAGAGTTTGCTTCTACACGAAAACCCTCTTCCTCTGGGAAGAGAGCTTCGCCCTCGAAGACCAAAGTAAAACCGAAAGAAAAGGTACGATAGTAAGCTATGGCGCAAAAAGTAAATCCAATTTCAGTCAGACTCAAACTAAATCGTAGTTCAGATTCAAGTTGGTTTAGTGATTATTATTATGGAAAATTATTGTATCAAGATGTAAATTTTATAGATTATTTTAGTTCAATACGTCTACCTACAGGAAACACGTTTGGCTTTCGTCTTGGTAGCTTTATTACTCACCATTTTCCTAAAAGGACATTTATTCACGTATTTTTTTTAGATCGACTTAGCCAATTAAAACGTACAGGCCTTGGGGCAATACAATCTGTCAAGTTGATTAAGCGTATTGATGACGGTACAGAAATACAGCAAAAGGAAGTCAAGATTTGGCGTGAAAAACGCTATGGATATCATGATCGGTTACCATCAATACACGAAATTGATCAATTACTTCAAGTCAGCAGTTGGATGGCCTCCAAACATTCTACTTTTTCAAGCTTAAGTTGGAAAGACGTTTTGGAGAATAATGACAGAAGAACGTTAGAAAAAAGCTATGCATTTTCTCGTTTCGGGCCTTTCTGTAAAATTAGCAAGGTATTTCCACAGACCATTTTTGCAGCTGTGCGTGTTCCCTTGAATTATCTGCTTATGCAATACTTCTTTTATTTAAAGAACCAAATTAAATTTCATCCTATTGCTAACATAGTTTCCAATTTGATGGCACAGGGCGTAGCTGAAAGATATACGATGAGGAAAGCAAAGGGAGAGGGAGACAGCTTAGAGAACAAAATGCGTTTTCTTCTCTCGAATAAAAGCATTTATTTAAAAAGAAAAAGCTTAACCTATACGGCCAAGACTGGGCAAGACTCTTATGTCGAAGCCTTACAGGGTTCTACTCGCTTTATTTGCCAAGCAAATGAAGTGGGCTTTGCTAGAAAAAAGAAACCTAACTTTTTTCTAAACATCCAAACGACTTATTTGGTTTGGCTCTTATCTGAAAAGATTTATTTCGGAGGGACAGAGATGCGGAGCGCAGAAGAGCCTTTTATTTTGCGCATGGCGCTCCCGAGCTCTGCCCGGGCACTAACGTCTTCACACCAAAGGGCTCTCTACTGGTTGCGCAAAGAGAGCTTTTTGAGGCTTCGTTTTCAAACCCATCAAGAGCAAGGCATGATATTACCTAGTAATTGCATAATAAAAAGCAGGAAGTTGATTTGTCAACCCTGGTCTATATTGGATTTCGGTGCTCCCTTGATTTTAAGGGATGCTGAATGGAGGAAAGTTCACTCTTCGTTCAGTCGTTATTATTATTGGAAAAAGATACAATCTTTCTTATCAAATCAAACAAAGACTAATACTTCAATTAGGCCAGTCAAAATAGCTTCTGTCTATCAAAGTGCTTCTCTAATTGCTCAAGAAATATCTTGGAAACTAGAACAAAAAAAATCATTTCGACAAATTTGTAGATCTACATTTCAACAAATTGAAAAATGCCAATATGTGAAGGGGATCCGTATTTGTTGTTCAGGTCGATTAAATGGTGCAGAAATAGCTAAAACTGAATGCAGAAAGTACGGTGAAACATCTTTACATGTATTTTCTGATCAAATTGATTATGCGAAAGCACAAGCATCTACTCCTTATGGAATCTTAGGTGTCAAAGTGTGGGTTTCATATTTTTAACACGAAAAAAGGGACAAGTTGTGCTATATCCAAAATGTACAAGATTTCGTAAATATCAAAAAGGCAGATTTAAAGGTTGCAAAGCAGACGGTACACAACTTTGTTTTGGAAAATATGGCATGAAAAGTTGTAAAGCTGGTCGTATTTCATATCAAGCAATTGAAGCAGCGCGTCGTATTATAAGCAGAGAATTTCGAAGAAATGGTCAAATATGGGTAAGAGTTTTCGCAGATATTCCTATTACCAGTAAACCCACTGAAGTTAGAATGGGAAAAGGAAAAGGAAATTCTACAGGTTGGATTGCTCGTGTGGTAGAGGGTCAAATCTTATTTGAAATGGATGGTGTGAGTTTGTCAAATGCTCAAAAAGCTGCCGCATTAGCAGCGCATAAACTATGTTTGTCAACTAAGTTTGTCTAGTGGTTTTAATTGGTTAGTAAGTAAAAACCAAGGCAAAAGCGGGCCGAAAAGTGCGGAGCGAAGCAGAGAAAGTGGGCAAAGACCAGGAATCTTTGTAAACTTATGGTCTTTATCAGCCTGAAAATGCACAAGCAGTCAGGGCAGTGCTGAAATCGCACAGTAGATAAAAAATTTATTATTATAGATAATTTATGGTCTTTGACCTCAATAGATATAGCCTTTTGGGCTGTTTATGGAAGAAGCCTGAAAAAAGAAATATCTATTATCGCTTTTTTTGCCCTTATCTTGGCTTTAAAACGAAAAAAGGGCACAACTTACAATTTATTTGCAATGCAAATAAAGTGATTTTAGCCTGAAGAGATGTGCAGAAGGGAAGAAAATGCATTGAGGCCGAAGGCCTCAGGTCCAAGACCACTTTGTTTGCAATCTTCCAGGTTAACCATAGAAGAGATGAAATTGTGTAGCAGGATTTCTTGTCCTACATAGCGCTTTTCTTGCTTTCACGCACTTTGCCAGGCCCGTCAAAAAAGAAGTAAGTGGGTAAACGGAGAAGAAAATAAATCTCTTTTCTGAGCTTTCTTGTTTAAAGACAAATATAATCAAGCGCATAATGCTGAGGTCGAAGACCCCCAAGTAAAACGCTAAGGCTTCTGGGCTAAAAAAGAAATGCTGCGAAAAATCTTTTTTCGCTTTCTTGGAGTGCAAAGCAAATGAAGAGCTGGCTACTATGTCCTGTTACGCTCCTTTTTTTGTTACGTAAAAAAAACGCATAACAGCCCACTATTTGTGAAGCAGATAGTGAAGTTTATATTCGTTTTGACCCAAAATAAAAAAGACACAGCCAACTTATGTTCACTCCAAATAGACTCCGTTTTCATTACGAAAATTTATTACGTCAAGATTTGTTGTTAAAACTTAATTATGCCAACATTATGGAAGTTCCTAGATTGTGTAAAATAATAGTAGTTCCAAAGGCACCCTCTAATTTAATAAGAAATGTAAAATTAGCTATGGAGATTATTTGTAGTCAAAAGTTCACACAGACACAAAGCAGAAATTCGACAGGAAGGTCGTTTCGATTTAATAAGTTTGTATTAAATCGAAAGTCAAAGAAAAACACAGAATATGTCACTTACCTGGCACGAAGCACTCTACGGGGTCATACCATGTATAATTTCTTGGAAAAACTTGTTACGATAATATCTTTCTACGATTACCCAGTCAAAATACAAAGAAATTCCATTCAATTATCAATGGCAATGTCGTTGTTACGATTATTTCCGGAAATACAAAATCATTTCGAGATTTTTGAGCATATCCGAGGGTTTGATATAACTATTGTTACTTCAGCCAACACACAAGATGAGACTTTCATTTTGTGGAGTGGCTTTTTGCAAAAAGAGGTTTAGTCGTATGTCAAATCAAATTGTACGAGATCACACACGTAGATTGCTTGTGGCTAGATATGAATTAGAGCGAATGCAATGTAAAGCCATTTCTCGACATCAAAACCTTCCTAATCAGATACGTTATGAATATTTTTTAAAGTCGTCTAAGTTGCCAAGAAATAGTTCCAAAACACGAATAAGAAACCGATGTATTTTCACGGGTCGCCCTCGCTCCGTATATAAGTTATTTCGCGTTTCTCGCATAGTTTTTCGTGAATTAGCATCTAAAGGTTCTTTAATAGGCATAAACAAATCATGTTGGTAGTCAATAGAATAAAGGTTAGCTTTGCGAGTACCAAGAGAGCGCAGCAAAAAAAAAATCTTTTTTTTGCAGCAAGCAAAAAAGATTTTTTTTTGCTGCATACATTGTTTTTGCCTGACTTTGCCTAAGTATTCCTTTATTGAAAAGACTTAGTATGGAGTCTTGGGAACAACGTACTTCAAGGCTAAAGACTAGCTCAAGTGAAAAGGGGACAGCGTAAGCAAATGTATAAAAGCCTTGTCAAAGATGACCGGGATGAGCTTTTGGGCTTAATTGGATTTTGACGGACTGCGAACTATGGACGAAATTGCCCCTGTATATTGGGCATGTTGAAATTACATGAGTTCCTTAAAGTGTAGTACAGTCCTCAAAATCGGCATAGGTTAAGTGCTATTAATGGGGTATGGTAAAACAATATTTCTCTATATGAAGGTGCGCCCGTAAGGGCGTATAATGAGATGTTAGTAGGGGAAAAGCAAAAAAGCGAAGGCCGAGCTGTAATGGCTCAGATAGGGTCGACCTACATGAAAGGGTAGCTTACTTAAGTAAAATTACATTTACTACAATTGAATTAAAGCCAATATGAGGACAACTTGGCATGTTTAGACATTGAGTTGAACCAGCAGACAAAATCTGCCTTTTGTCAAATGGTGGTGGTATGGGAGTAGGCTTTTCTAGGTCTACAATTTCCAAGGTAAACTAGTAACTAGTCTTAGCGCATAGACTCTAGCAGTAAGATGGGTAATTTTTTTAGTGCTAGAATACTGGGTGTGGATGGTGAGATTTGGGTCACTAATCGACAGAAGACTAGGGCGCGAAGCGCAGTTCAAAGAAAAAAAATAGAAATTTTTTTTTATTTACGTCTTCTAGCGCAAATTTTCCACAGCGCTATACGACGGCCTCTGCAAAGCAACTGGGCCCAACCTGCTGCGCTATGCGCTCTAAACCCAAGACAGATGAGAAGTTTCTGCTGGGCTTTCCTACCATGAAAAACATGGCAATGTCAGCGCTTGATTTTCTGGCAGTCGACCTCATCGTATAATGCCAATCAGACACCCATTCTTATAGGTTTAGACGGGCCTACTTTGCAAGATTGTAAGATGCCCCCATTCTTAGCTAATGTCGCCCTCAACGATCTTAAGGCGGTGATATTAAAATGCACAAAAGCCCCTCTCAGGCAGACGTCCAAGTGCTACATGAAAAAGTATACAGACAACTTTGTCATCACTGAGGCTGACCTGCTGACCTTCTCGACCAAAGTAGTCAAATTGGCAGTTGCAGAATTCTAACAAAAATGCGGTCCTGGCTTCGAGGAGGCCAAAACCAAGGTAGTATCCAGCAGGGTCTTCTAGGATTAAGGATATTCAAATTACGAGCTTCGCTCCAAGTTCAACAACATGTCGCCGAGCGTAAATCATTATCATATCGCAATCCTACCTAGCCCACAAAACAAAGTATGGCCACTCTGCATACCAAGGTGCGCAAGTTGATAGCGTTAAAGAACCTCATTGCTATAATTATACAAAATTTTAATCTTACCCCGAGAGGTTGGTCAAGTTACATGCAAATTCCATCTGCCACAACTCAAAAACTAAGCAGGAAAGAAACTCACGTCTAGTGCAGCATGCTTGGATAAGCTTACAAGAAACTCCCTACTCGCCAGTGGTTACTAATAAAATCAACTTTCCCGTCCCCTCACCATAAGAACGACTGGGGAGCGTCAGACAAGCAGCTTTTGTTCAACATTACAACTGTCGAGGTCAAACCCCTGTTTAAGGGGTTCAACCTATACCCAAGCAAAGACCAGAGCTATTATTAAAAATGTAAAATGCTTATAAATCTCCATACGAAGAGGAAGTCTACTGTAAGTATAATTACCGGCGTGTAGTCTATGGAGAGTCACTATACAATGGGAAACTGGTCAATTTGCACTATATAAAACCTCAAGGTGGCGGCTGGAATACTTTTAACATTTAACCTTTGCATGCTACTTGCCACCGGCAAGTCACGCAAGGTCATATTAGATTTGTAAATAGACTAAAAAGAAATGCCCTGAAAGCGCCTGCAGACGACAGGGCCTAATCAATTTGAGCTGTATGAAGGGGAAGCTTTTATGTATAGTTTTCATATAAGAAGAGACCTGTTTCTCCCAATTATTCCAAAAAAATAAAAAGAAAAGAAAACGCTTAATCTTCTCTGCTTGTCAGCATCACCCTGTCCTTGGTGTTTTTGTTTTGCTTTTTTGTTGGGATTTTTGCACAATTTTGTACAATGAAGGTTTTATTTACAGATTTTCTAAGGAAGCAAACGGAAGCTTTAAAATTATTTCAGAGTGTCATTTTTTTATAATAGGTTTAACAAAATAAAATGAAAACCATCTCTGAACTAGAGTAAGTTTCCAATTTATTCATCAACAACTCGTTCATCGAGAAAAAAAGGGCTTAGTATAATAATCTTATCTACTTTAAAGAGGGCTTCGATATGTGATCGTGAAGTATGAAAAACCAATTTGGGTGGTGGTGAGATTTTATGTCAAGTTTATGAAAAAAATTAAGTCAAGTTTATGGAAGCCAAATTATTTTGTTTTTTGGAAATAATTGGAGTTGGATACAAAGCCAGTACTAACCCACAAGGCTCTATTTTATATCTAAAATTAGGTTTCAGTCACGAAATTCGACTCCAAGTTACGTCTTCAGTCCGCGTTTTTTGCTTTAAGCCTAATCCCATTTGTTGCACTGGAATAGATCATCAAAAAGTAACTCAATTTGCTGCCAGCGTCAAAAGTTGTAAACCTCCTGAAGTTTATAAGGGAAAAGGTATACAATATCGAAACGAAATTCTACATAAAAAACAAGGAAAAAAAAAATAAATCATGTCATATATTTTAGGAACTAATTTAGTGTCGAATGAACAAGTAGAAATTGCTTTAACTCGAATCTTTGGAATTGGCCTTAAAAAAGCAATTCAAGTTTGTGATCAATCAGGCCTTAATGATAATATCAAGGTTAATAAGTTGACTAAATATCAAATCGACCAAATTATCAAAATAATAAGTCAAAATTATTTAGTTGATTCAGAATTAGAGAGAGTAATTCAGAGAGATATCAAACAATTGATGAGTATTGGTTGTTATCGTGGTTTTCGCCACAATGCAGGATTGCCCTTACGTGGTCAACGAACTCATACTAATGCTAAAACTTGTCGCAAATTCAGAAATGTTTTGATTAATCAACGAAGTTGATCTAGGCTGCAGGCTGTAAGTTTTTTTCCATTACTTGCAATAATGAAGGCGCGAAGTGATGTGTGATGAATTTAAAACTCAATGACACGGCTTGTGGCTTTTCGCAAAAACATCGTCAATTGGTAGGGCCGGCTCCTATTAGCATACAAGCACGGCAGGTTAAAGGGCGCGGTAAATATATATTTTTTCTTTCTCTTTTGCGTTGCAGTTCTAGATCCGACCAGGGAAGAAGCTGGCAAAAAGCAATAAAAAAAAATATATATATTTTTTCTCAAATCATCACATATTCTTCATTTATCCTCGCACTGTAATTGCCAAAAGGTGGGGGCTTAGAAAAGAGAATATGTTGGATTTTCTGACTTAGAAAACGAAAAACTGCGGCCTTCTTTCTCGTTTAATGGATTATTTTGTATAAACTTCTTATTACTTTCTACAAAATTCATTTTGTATTAGTAAACAGATAAGATGGATCATCAAAAAACCCAATCGATGATATCAAAAAAATAGAAACATTCAAAAAAAACTCATGCGAAAAAAAAAAAAGCACGGTATTGCACATGTTCGATCAACTTTAAGTAATACCATTATTACTGTAACAGATTTTAAAGGAAATACAAAAACTTGGTCTCCCTCAGGTTCATTGGGGTTTAAAGGATCTCGTCGCTCGACCAATTATGCTGCTCAAGCCACTGCAGAAAATGCCGCTCGAACTGCCATTCAACTGGGAATTGAGTCGGTTGAAGTTAGAATAAAAGGATTAGGTTATGGAAAGGAATCTTCGCTACGTGGTTTACGACTAGGAGGTCTTATTATTACCAGAATTCAAGATGTAAGCCCAACGCCACATAATGGATGTCGACCCCCTAAAAAACGCCGTGTTTAAATATCATCACAAAGTTATTCATTTTCAATTATTTGACAACACATAGTGAAATTTGAGGATACAGGTCCGGTTTCACTTTTTTTAATGCTAATGTAGGGGGACCCTCGGTAGTATTTAACAGCAGGTCTATCACATCTGAGAAGATAACAATAAGTGCCAGTCCTTTCAAGCCTTATTACGAAAAACAGCCAAGTTTGTTGGCTTCCCTTTTATAAGGAACAACAATAACTAACATTTTTGAAAGGATCAATAGATCACAGAAAATTGCTTTTTTAAGGATCGAATTAATTCGAGAGCAAAACCAGAGGCTACTTTACTTGGAAGAAATTCCATAAACGCGATGAACGCAATAGAGGGCGGCTGCCTTGAGCAAAAAAAAAATGGATTTTTTGCTGTGCCCTACTCTCTAGCAATTACATAGTAATTGCATTATTCATGAAACTAAGTATAAAATGCAACTCTTAGCCATACGACTCCAAAAAGTATCTTTGCTCTACTGGTACACTAGTGGAGATTATGTAGATAAAACACATCTTCAAGCCTTCATTTGTGTTCCAACCACATGAAATGGGCATGACATCACCCCTTTTTAGGTTAGGCTAAATGGTTGGGTTGGCCCCATTTTGATTGATCAGCCCTTGAATGGTCATTGTTTTGACAGAAATAAAAATAAAATAATTATGCTAGAAGGTGCAAAATTAGTGCGACCCGTTGGCCTATAAGCTTAAAAGTACTTTTGAAAAAAAATATATTTTTTTTTGGCCAGAACTTATTATTCTAACTCTTGTCGGATACAGGTGTAATCCCTGTTACGCGGTAATGTCCCGCAAACTCTCGATCATTACATGGAAGTGGCAACCCCAAAATTCATAGCAAAATGGTCGCAGGAAGAAAACCGAGAGGAACACTTTCGTAAACGAGTTAAAGCTTCGGTGCCCGATCACCTTCAGTATGCTGAACCCTTACTGGGGGCTAGACTACAAGTCAATGAGGAACAGTATGATTAGCTTAATTTCTAATCATAAGCATTCTAGGAATACGAAAAGAGAGGCCAGGAAAGTAGTTGCTTTTACTATGTTCTACATTCGTGTTCCACCTCCCGTAGTATTGCTTGTCTTTCAGGTTCTCGCAACAATCCGACTTGGGAACGGGGTAACTACCTTGAACTCCAAACGAATAATCGTAGGGTAGGCTAGCTAGGCCACATGTTTATTGGTAGCGGGATTCTCCAAAAAGTGAAAGCGCGATGATAAATGATCGTGATATGCCCACTTGGAGACTCATAACTTTGAAAAAAAAACTGGGTGCAGCAAAAAAAAAATATATATTTTTTTAAAGTGGTATTTCTATGAATATCCAAAAGCAAGGAAGAAAACCTGCGAAAAAAATATATTTATTTTTTACTTGCAGCCTGAACACGCTACGCCCTAGCCAAAGGTCGAAGGGTATGTGTTCAGATCACAATCCAGGATCTATAAGGCTTTGCGATGAAATGACCATAAAAAGGAGGAAGCAGGCATTCTGAAAAAAAATGGCTAACGGCTGGAGTACAGACCAGATTGATAGCTGTGCAGTACGTCAAACAAAGGCGGGCTGCAGGCAAAGTGGACAATACTATTATCTATCACCACCGAAAAGCCGGGATTGGAGATGGCGTGAACATTGCAGTTGAATGGAGGTGCACAACCTATGCATCGCATCCTTTCGGCTTTTGTTTAGCCAACAAAGAAAAGAAATATTTTTTTATTCTTCGCTAACTTATTGTCTACTAACACACGCCCTTAGTTCGCCAAGCAAACCAAGTTGCGAAGAGAGGAAAAGTCAAAAAAAATATATATTTTTTTTTAGAACTCTTCGATGGTAATACGATGTACTAAGTGGAGTGTAAGACCGCCAAAGCATCTAAGTCAACGAGAGCTTAGGCTCTTGAAGGTGCAAGGAGGCCTATTTAACTAGTGCCGAAGGCTATTAATGTCGGGGATTTAGTAGAAGTAGGTCGTATTACTTTTAAAGGAAGCAGAGAGCATAGCAGGACACTTAAGCAAACTTTCAATTGTTGCATAAACACTGTCTTTTACATAGCCAGAACTCGCAGAGATACAAAAATGATGAAAAGAGCCGTATGAGGCCGTAGGCTCACGTACGGTTCGGAAGCCAAGCTGCGCCAGCAATAGAGTAGCTTAGGTTAACATTGGAGCAGGAGCAGCTACCATTGCTTTAGCGGGAGCTGCTGTAGGTATTGGAAACGTATTTAGTGTGCGCCTTGCCAGAGCGCGTTTGGATTAGCGAAGGTTAACAGATTATCGTACGGGCAGTCCTCTAACCTGTAGCGGAAACAGACCGCAGGGAACCATAGCATGGGGTCTGGTCGAGTTTTGTTGTACGGTTATCATGAGTGCATCAGGGTCAAGCGTTACCCCTTCTAACAAAGGGTGGCCCGGAAGGCTCCAAGGCCCAACTAAAACCTTGGTGCGAACAACCCCCCGGGGGAAACTGCAAAGAGCATAGAAAAACGCTCACCAACCTAAACAACAAGCAAACACCCAAACGTAAAAGCAAGGGATCACCCTAATAGACCCCCCAAAAGGGACTAACACCTAGGTGCAAAAAACCAAGGGACCGAAGTATAACTAAAAAGGAAATGGGTGACAGATCAGCCATAAGTATTATAAAGGATACACTGGGCAAACCAAGTCGCGCATACGATGATGCCCGTAATGTGAAAAACTATAAAGGAAGGGCTGTAGATGGTAGGTAATGGGCTACCCCCCCCCTTATAAATGCGGCGTGTCTGCGGCTGGAAAGGGTAGTAAAATCAGCAAAAGCAACTAGTGAAACTAACGCCAATAAAGGTAAATCTAGACCGGTGGCGCCTCCTGCGCTCAATTGCGTATTCTATGAGGACATTTAAAACATAGATAACCTTAAGGCTACAAGAGACTAAAAGGTAATGTAGCCCTAGAAAACGACGGTAAAAGCAAAGTAAAAATGACTGATAAGGGCCTTGAAAAACTATCTAAAGAGTTGATAAGGCAGACTTCTCGAAAACCAGCCAAGCAAATAATCATTTCTGAACTGGATGGTGGGAGTAGGCCCTTTTTTCTTGTTTTGACAGTTGACAAAGTCGTGCAATCTACTTTAGAAAAGACTAGTAGAACCCTTATTTGAGCCTCTCTTCAAAAAATAAAGCCACAGTTTTCGTCTTGAGAAAAGCTGTCACCAAGCCCTCTGAGACCTCCGATATTCGTAGACGGTAATGCCTTGGCTTATACAAATCGATATTGAGAAATTTTGACTTCATCATAATCTGCTTATTAAGGAAATCAAACTAGTACTGCGGTCCAAAGCACTACAGGATTTTATGCGAAAGCTACTTAACGCAGGCTATGTCAATATATACAACCTTACAGATCAAACGCAATACAACATAGGGGCTTTAAGGGACTCTATAATATCTCCGCTTCATGCCAATATTTTATTATATAAATTAGACTGCTATATCGAAAACATACTAATACCCAAATACATTGTAGGGGATATGCATCCTGTGTTAGCAGAATATAAGAAGAGACTTCATCTTAATCCAAAGGACAATGCCTTTTGTAAGGATCCATAATTAGAACTGGCCAGTTTTGCCCTCAAACATCGTAGGTAAATTGAAACAAATAAACCTGACTGCAAACCGGACCCTAGAGGATTTCAAAGACTTAAGTATCTTTGATATGTAGATAACATCATGTCAGGTGTTATAGGTAGCAAACAAGATGCCTTGGAGATCCAAAGGGCCGTGCAAAACTTTATCAAGGAAGAACTGAAGTTAGACATGAAGGAACGAAAAGGTCCGATATTAAGCGCAAAGTCCGAAATGGCCAAATACTTAGGCGCATTAGTAACATATTACGGTACCGGAAGTGTTATGGAAACTTTAAGCACTGACAAGGTCACATCAAAACAACCGGACTTCAATCGATAAAACGTTTACGATTAATTGTTTTTATTAAGGACTTAATAACTAGAGCCTTGGAACGTCAATGTGCAAAACAAAACGCCAAAAGATCAGCCCAAGCAACCTCCAATCAACGATTGGCGGCCCTAGAAGACAAAAACATTGTAACTTCTTTTTCATCGATAATACACGACATTGTTAACTACTATTTATTTGTGAAAAAGCGCTCTTCCCTGTCGTGTCCATCTAGTCTTGCGCTCTAACTTTAGCCAGAAAAAATGGCCTACAGTCGGCTGAGGCTGCTTTCCACGAGGTCCAAACTTGCAGATCACAATAAAAGACCAGAGGGGGGGGGGTAGCCTTACTATACTACTTTACTTCTCCGAAAACTCTGGGATTTCACACAAGAGAAAAGCCCCTCTTAGTTAGTGAGGTAGCTATACTCGATAAACCTTATGATGGAGTGAAGTGTAGATAAAGCAAGCAAACTACTCACAACTTAAGGATGAATGCAAATTGTGCGATAGCACAAAGCAGCTTAAATATCTCACTTGAGACCTTTTCAATATATCCTGAAGGAGGCCGAAGACTCTTGCTGAGGCAGCCATAGTCAAATTTAGAGAGTAAATTACATTATACCATAAATGCCATAGTTACAAAGTGCGCAGGGGAAAATGGCATAGTAGCCGCGCGTCCCCACGCAAGGGGGACTAGTAGCATTTATACGGCGAAAAATTACAGAAGCTGAAGAAATTACCATGGACGAGCCACATGCAGGGAAACTTGCACGTGTGGTTCTGACCGAGGGGGAGGATAAGAACCCTATCGGAATTCTTCGATGTGCGGAGCTTCGCATCTGAAACCCGATGACGCTTTGCGTCCTGCCGGGGCCCTGGGCAGTAATCTAACTCTCGCCAACTCCTCAAGGGAGGCGATGCCGCGGAGTCAGGAAAGTGGCTTGTTTAAGTGTAGGTAGACGAATCTCGACAATGGCTGCTCTTATAAACTAGGGGATATTATTTTCATCATAGGTTGCCACCCCTACTCAAGTACACTGAGAATCGACGGTAAAAGGGAGCCCCTAGGGGGGGATGAACGACCTGTGGTCGCCGACTTATGTCGGTTAGGCTTAGAGGACACTAAACAAGTTGGGCGGGTTGACAAGGATGACAGCTACAAGGATGATAATCTTGGTGACAAAGACATACATTCGGGGATGGATGGAAAACCTCCCACAGAAAAGGCCGCAAGTCTCTATTTTTTCTCTGGTGAGGAATGCAGTTCCGGCTTTTTCCTGGAAAAAAGAGCAAAAAAAAAAAATACTTTTTTTAATGTTGCTTGCCCGGCGAAAGAAAGCAATCTTACGCGTAGACCTAATGGGAAGTATAAGAACCTAATGGAGATAATATCAGACTTAAATGTACTGATAGCGGCTTACAATAAGTGAAGTCAAATCCGGGTAATATAATGGGGATGGGACCTGACAGTGAAAACACTAGAAGGTATTAGCCCATAATTATTCTATAAAGCCCAAGAGAGCCGGGGATCTTATGTGTTTTAATCGGTTAGACGAGTGATTATAGCAAAACTAGAAAGAGGCAGAGCAAAAAAAATCTATATTTTTTTTCTTTTTCTTTTCTGCTGCACGTCAGAGAACGCATAGGAAACCCAAAAGACCAGATTGTACGGGAGGCAATGCGTATGATTTTCGATAAATTTTATGAGCCGCTCTTTTCCAATTCCTTACATAGATTCCGTCTGTCATAAGGATACCATACGGCACTCGAGACGATCAAAAAAACTTGGATGGAAAGTGCTTTCCGAAATTTGACATTAAAAAGTGCTATGGCACGATCGACCGGCAGCGCCTAGTTTTCATTTTTCTAGAAGAAATCCATGATCGTTTATTGATTTGATATTAGAACTGTTCAAGGTAAAGGCCGCCGCAGGTGGCAGGTCTATTTTCTTTTTTTGTGTTGACTGAGTAGGATTCTCGCCTGAGGCGGAAATCCTACAAAATAGCGTCCACCCCTACTTTGTAACATTTACCTAGACAAGCCAAACCTAAAAATAAGAAAGATCCAACCTTCAACACCTTCCAAACCAAACGAAAACCAAACCCAGAGTACAAGAGAGCTATCATTATATTGGAAGCAGAGAGACGGGCTTATTGCGGGAACAAAGCGATGTTGGCGAGATTAAGAGCCTGGAAAGCTAAAGAAGTCCAAGAAAGGGCGCAGCAAAAAAATCTTTTTTTTGCTGTGCCCTCTGCCTTCATGGGCAGAGAGCTGGCACCCTGCGGCCCTTTTTTTTTTGCTTTTCAGCCTAGATTTTTCATTGGCTTTCCTGTTTGGCCCCTGCTACCTAAAATCTACGATGACACGGGCTTGGTGAAGGTGCGGTACGCTATGCGGAAAAATTTCCACTCAGTATCGCCGCGGGCTCAAGAAATTTTGTCGAAAAGATCTAAGGTAGGATTGCGCAGTTCTCAAAATCAAATTTAAACCTAAAAGTCAGCCTGGCCTCGTGCACATAGCTAGCAGATCGGTTCTATTTCTCGAGATGAAAATAGCTGGGGTCCTGGCAAGCAGATGGCCCGCTTCTCTAAAAAAATAGAAAGGCGCCATCCCGCATTTTAAAATGGGCAAAAATACGGAAAGGAGGTTGGAACAATCAATTGAAGGACCTAACCTTTCGTACATGGACATGGGCTCTTAAGAAGACTAGACAGGACCTTTCGTCTTCAAAAGCAGCAAAACAAGTCATGTTCACAAAAGCACAAAAGGTCACTAAGTCTTTTGTCTTTAGAGGAGTCGAAAGAAATGAAACCAGGCAATCAGTTTAGTGCCTCTTGTCCAAAGAGGTCTTTCTGAACATATCTTCTTGGATGGAAATTCCAGAAGAAATCCTGCAGGCCCATAAACATCTGACAAGGCTTTTAGAAAAGTACTTAGACGATGAGTTGACGAGCAAAAAAAAAGAAATAAAATTTGTGAAAATAAAAACGAAAACGGCAGGAAGCTATAGAGTGTTACCCATGTAGATCCTAACTTCAATGAAAATGATAACAGAAAAACTACAAAATAAAAGGATATTCCTGCCTACCAAAGTCCCACCACACTTACTTTAATGCTCGGTTCCTTGGATAAAGCAATTATGTCCTATTTTATGTCTCTAGCCTATGGACTTCTCAGCTATTATCACTGTTATGATACTTCTCATAAGGTTCGACGCTTAGTAGACTATTAAGTGAGATGGTCAGCGCTATTCACACCAGCAGGTAAGCACCGATGTAGTACCAAAGAGGTGATTGTCGAATATACTAAGGGGCCGCCCAAATGTAGCGCAAATACTTTAGAAAAATAGGAAAATTGCGTAAGATATGGAAAAAGAGGAGCCGTATGATGGGTAACTATCACGTACGGTTCCAGTGGGGGGGGAGAGGAACTGCGTATTATGGGTACCTTTAGATTGCTTTGAAGGGCAACACGAAAATAACCCCTATCCAACCTCATTCTGTTGCACGAAATCCATCGTTGGCTAAGCAATTATTTGGTTATGCCATTTTAGGTTTTGCTTTAACAGAAGCTATTGCTTTGTTTGCCCTAATGATGGCGTTTTTAATATTATTTGTTTTTTAATTTTTTGGTGTTGGTATTTTGGGGGAAATAAATACATTTTTGCTGCACCCTATTTGCAAAGCGAAGAGAGCTGCGCTCTCTGCCCTTCATGGGCAGAGGGCTGCGCCCAAAAAATCTATATTTTTTATTTTCCAAATAAAATGAGCACCTCAGGGCCGAACGATTCGTACGTTCGAGCCCTTCACTTGCCATCAAGAGCATACACATAAAAAACTAACAAAGAAAGGGGGTATTTAACCTTTGCAACTACTTTGATAGTAGAGCTCTAAAGGCTCATTGAGGAGGGAAGAAGCAGGACGCAAAATAGATTTTTCTTTATTTTTGAACTGCTTTTGAACTGCTTGATTTCCTGTCATGAATAATTTCGATAATGCATACCTTGCGTGCTTTCTAATTGGTGATGAGGCCAAGGTTAGAGAAATAAAAGGGTGCAGAAAATAAGACGCAAAGATCAAATCAAACCGACGAAGGTCATAGGCCGTAAGTCTATATTTTTTCTCTCTTCGCCGTGCGCTTGTGGCTTTCGATTTTTGTTTGCTCACTAACTGCTTTTATGTGGTTTTACGCCACTAACCACGCGTTTCCTTCTTTTGAGCTAAGAAGTAAGCAAAAAATATATATATTTTTTTTGCTTACTCCCTAGCTCTCCTAGGCCCCCTTTTCGTTTGATTTCCAGCCTCCTATAGTTTACGAAGGCAACAAGTTTTGCTTGATTTGATATGCTTACTAGCATATCAAATGAAGGGCTTATAGTTTAATTGGTTCAAACGCACCGCTCATAACGGTGATATTGTAGGTTCGAGTCCTACTAAGCCTATATTCTATAAAACTAAAGTAATTAAATTAGGCTAAAATACTTTACAAAAAGGCGTAACACGCTGCACGTTGAATCTACTTAGTATAACCTTTATGAACTACCCGCAGCTTGGCAGCTAAATACGTTGGAGGTTATTTTGAACTTCTTCGTTATAATATGGTTTTTGCACCCTAACAAAAGAAATGGAGGCCGTAGAGATGAGATAAAACAATAAAAACGCATAATGCTGCGACCGCCAAGAAGCGGAAGGCCTACAGCGTAGAGTCATTGTCTGGGATGGGAAAAAATACATATTTTGAGATTAGAGTGGCTTTCTGCATTAATCTCTTGCAATCTTTTATGTGCTCCATAATCTATGTGTAGTTTGCAAGCGTATCTTTGTATTTTATCATTCTTTAAATTGTGAGGTGGCCTTTTCTGTTTTAAGGCCAAGACAGTAGTTCTGCGAGAGAAGAAATTGCGCTCTGCACAGAAAGGACTGAAAACAAAATAGATATTTTTTTTTGTATTTTCCCACCAGAGCTCCGGTCTTGATGTAATACTAAGCTTGGCTATAGGGTTCTTTGAAGATTTGTAGGCGAGAGTTTAATTATATGGTAAGGATTTGAGGGTAGAGCTGATGGCTGTGAGAAGAGGGCCAAAACTCTATGTTAGTCGTAGCTCTCTTACTTTGTCAGGAAGTTGTTAATTGTGAGACGGCATCTTGGTTGGGTTTTGGGCGCAAATTGACCACTTTGATTGTTAAAATGGTCAAAAGCTGTGGTCAAATATTTGGTGGTGGCTCTCTTCAATTCTTTTCTCCCTTCTTTTAGTTTTTTTGTTTTGGTAAAAGAAAAAAAAATATATATATTTTTTGCTGCGAAAAGAAAGAATATATTGTTATGCCTTGGGAGTAGATAAATTACAATATGCTCTGTTCACGGCTCGCATTTCAGGTCATTGTTGTTTTTTATGAATTTATCGTCTAATTACATAATGATGGATCTTCGGCCTTATAATAAAGACTCTCTGGGTGTATAGCTTAGTTGGTAGAGCATTGGGCTTTTAACTTAATGGTCGCAGGTTCAAGTCCTGCTATACCCAAATCCTTTTATAGAAGTTATCCGTAATTTATTAATTATGGCAGTTTATACACACATCCAAATATAACATTGTACCTTTGGGGAGGGCTTGTATATTATGAGTAATTACGTCAAACCCAACAGGCTCATCAGGTTTGGAGCGGAAAAAACAATTTTTTTGCTGCTTTTTTACTCTTTCTTATTGAAAAAGAGAGAAGACTGCAGGTCTCTAAGCTTAGATAGTGCAAAACGCCTTTTTACTTTGCTCTTTTCTCATCAAAAGGCAAGAAGGATATAATTAAAGGGCGAAGAGGACGCCGCAAGAAGCGACTCTGCCTTTTATATAAAAAAAGAGAAGTAAAATAGGTGTCATTGACTTTATCGTATCATATAAAGGGGCGTAGCCTTGAGGACACCTATTTAAATATTCATATTACATAATTTGTGCAGTAATGCTGCAGTAAAGGGGTCGCTTGATAGCCACTGTAAATAACGGTATAAATATAGATCGGCCTATAACTAATGAAAATAAAGAAAAGAAGTGTTGCAATAGGTATTATAAATTAACAATTTTACAAAGGCACCGGGCTTATTGCCCTAGGTTTCCTCCTGTTCTTGGCACTAAATAAATAACCGTTTATCGGGTTCTCCGATAAGGTCGATTAAGTTAAAGGATCTTGTCATGATGGTCTACTTTGTTTTTTTCATTGGATTTCAGGAAAGTATGAAACCTATAATAATGACCATTCATCCATGGCATCTGCATGTTAAGAATACAAAATTGACATACAGAAAAACGAAGTCAAGAAGGCCCTGCAGTTTTGTCATCGGGATTATGGGCTTTTATCTTCTGGAAATTTCCTCTAGTTTCGGAAAAGTTTTGGAAATTCTCTGCATATTTGCAGGAAATTTTCAGATGAGCGAGGTCTTTTTTGAGTCAATTTTCTATGAATATATTACTAATATATTCGATATTTTATCTTCAGACATCTCGATATCTTAATATTTGAGGAAGGGGAAAATAGAAAGCTCCTGCAAATTAATTAGTATCTATCATTTTTGCGGGAAATGCTATGTTTTTGTTCGTTTAAGTGCTTTCGGCACCTCTTCGTTTTTTAGGTCGGTTTAAGGTTGGTGCGAGTGTCTTTGACATTCCTTTCTGTGCCCTCTTCGTTATAAAATAACTGTATATATACTTTTTCAATTATCTGCCATTTCTAAGCATATTTGCTTAAAAATATCTGCAACTATCTATCACAGGACCCATCGGAACTTTGAATTTGACCATGACGAGGTTCCACACTTGTAGAAATACACATATATATAGGCAAAAAGCCAAAAGCAAGAAAGGTTGCCGCACCCACCCTCATAAGGCTGCGCTAAAGGAAAAAATTTTTGGTACCGAGGCTGAGGTGCCGCACCGAAAAAGGAAAGCAGCGCCGAAGGCGCAGATTTCTTTTTTCATTGCCTTCTAGTTTTGTGCTGTTTTGTTTTTGCTGTTCTGTCCCGAAAGTCAAGTCCAGCAAGTTATGTTCTGTCAGTCCTTGCTGTTTTGTCTTGCAAGTTATGCTCTGTTCTATAAAAGAAGAGGGAGGCTGCAAGATAGGAGCATATACGAGCAGAGCTGGGCTAAATTTAGGAGCTGTTAAGATGAGGGTAGAACAGGGAAAAAAGGTAAGAATAAAAGGGGAAATTCATATTCTATACTAGCGATACTATAAATACTTTTTTAAAGACTAACAATACCATACATACTACTTGAAAATAAATATTCCTTTACTCTAGTTTATCAAAAGTATACTTTAACCTTAAGGCCGGAGGCAGATTTCCATTATTTTCGAGTTTTTAAGTAATCTTTGGATCTACGTTACCATCTCAATTAAAGAAATATCCGTCTCTTAGACAAATTATCCAAATCGTCCCAAGATATATTGACTTATCTGCAAGCAATCTTAAGCTTATTAGAGTTACTTTCATTTTGATGAAAATCAGCAATAAGTATAGCCAATACTTAGAAAGGATTGAAAAGCGGTCCTTTTATAGGAGGTTTGGGTTTTTAATTAATTCAATTTTTTTAATCATATTATTAATTGCAGTAATCTACTTCCTCATGAAGATGTACTATTCAAGATTTAGAAAATGAGCAAAGTCGAGCCAACAGGTTGTTAAAGGACAGAAAGGACTCGCAGTCGCGCTACAAGATTTGTGCGGCCTTTCAGAAGTAATAGCTAAGGTAAAGCATAATGTTATCATGATTAATAACACTTCTTCGACTGCTCTCCAGTACAGAAATGGTGGAGACGGCTGTGGCCGCGGTCAGCGTTTTCCCTGTTACAAGTTTGAAAGTTTACTTTATTCTAGGTAATGCGGCTATATGCTAGCTAGGAAAAAGGTTTTCAATGCTGCCGCACAGAACATCAATGACATTATGAACAAGTTACATGTAGAAAGTCAGAAGCTATTAATAAGGTTGTGACTGCATAAGTTGAACAGATTGCCAGCAAGAGTAGGACTACTCCTTTACAAGTTACTGAGACCTCCCTGGTTATTGCTGAAGTTTGCCTTGGACTGAATGTTCAAGCTGGGCAATTAAAAAAGAAAATAGGCAGTATTAGTAACTTAGGACAGCACATTGATAACTTTCATGCAGGTGTCGGCATGGTGACAGTTCTTGTTATAAGGTTAGTGGGTAAAAGACTCTTCGATAGTTATCTGATGATTTGGGTAGAAATGTAGAGGCATATTTTATAATACAAAATAAAGCTAAAATAACGGACCTGCCGCCTGCTGCAATTTTGAATTTCCCTATAATAGCATCCCCAAGTCTTCGGTCGAATGTTGTTTCGGAAATTATTAATGCGGTAAACTTACTTGTTGACCCGCAGGCTTCATCAAGTAATATAGTAGTGCTAAATCTTAGCTTATTTGTTCTACGCTATTTCATGCATTAGGGTATGAATTCTATCGTACCTGGAAATGACTTTCCTTTTCTATTGCTTTTCCTATTTTAATTTAAATAAGGCTATGAGTTGGATCAAGATTAGGCGCGCTCCTGGAAATCAATTAGTTAGCTTGCATATGTTGCAAAAAAAAATATATATATATATATTTTTTTTTCGCCAATATCATCTATCAAGATCTAATGTTCTTCTCAAGATGTCAATGATATTTATAAAGCTCCCGTCAAAATACCAGTACCCATAAAAATACTAATATCTGTAAAGGTATCAGCATCTTCCTTTAAGGGTAACTACTTCTATTACAGATTGCGATGCTTGATAAATTATAATGAAAATACCAACAATAGTTCCAGCAAAAAGAAGGGTAATAACGATCTTCTGTCCCATACCTATATAAATATTAAATAATTTACAATTATCACTCGCTTCCTTTATAACAAGTCGACTAAGTCTATTAATCTTTTTATTATAGTAAGCATGATATCTTGGATCTTTTGCTGGAAATGCCATTTTCAAGATTATTGAGCGCGCCTCTTTTAGTATCAACAAGTATCTTAGAGGCATTTCAATCTATATCTGCCACCCTGAGATCCATGGCCTAATGGCATCTTTAGTTTAGCTATTTTGGGTAGTCATTTTTTCCTGTTTACTAACAAAATAGGCTTCTCGTGATTAAGAATCTTGGATTGATAATTATTATAAATATCAACAAAACTCTTAAAATACAAAAGTTCGCAGGAAGCGCAAATATGGAAGTCTATTAGTAGTTTTACCAATAAATAAAAAATCATGACTAGTGCGGCTAATAATATACTAGGAAAGTAAAGATTTAATAATAGCAATAATATTAGAAAAAGATGTGACAAGATTCGGAAATAGTAATCAAAAACATAAACAGATATATACCTAATCCTCCAATTTACAAGAAATAGATGTATCTCTGCAAATAAATAAGTTATTAGGTCTTACTTAGTGATGTAGTAATAAAAATGAAACATAGATTTATTAATATAAGGGCGCAGTAGAGCGTGTTACCTGCCATATTAGGAAATTGAACATATAAATAACACGACCACGACCCATTTTCAAAAAAGAGGCATAATTCCTTTTTCACAAATTAAGTATAACGTTCCAATTAATTGATAGATTGATTATATATATTAATTTTTTTTATAACATAATTAGTTTTTTTATGTTTTGTTGAACCAATATCTCTTTGCCATGACCTTTCAGGGGCGAGGCAGCGGCGGGGCTCCGCCCCTTTAATGGACCAGGTCCTTAGAGGGCGGAGCGGGTAAGTGCTTAAGTGGCACCATCTGCTAAGACGTCTAAATGCTTTCTTTGATAGCTGGAAGTTCTGAAAATGTATGAAAAGCTGGAGGGCTTTTGACCATCCATTCAAGTGTCGTTGAATTTTGTTCAACAGCCCAAGGACTTGGAGCACACTTGTTTTCACTGGTTAAAGTAAGAAAAACCACTACAAAGAAACAAAAAATTCCTATTACAGAAACATACGAGCCGAAACTACTAAAGGCATTCCATCCAGCGTAAGCATCTGGATAATCTGGAATGCGGCGTGGCATACCTGCCAGACCTAAAAAATGCATAGGAAAGAAAGTCAAATTCACACCAAAGAAAGTAATCCAAAAATGAATTTGACCCAAAGTCTCTGGATATTGAAGACCAGTTATTTTACCCGAGAGTAAGGAAAATCGGCCTTTTCTGTTCGATTTCCTTCTCAAAGAACCGTACATGACAGTTGCCCGTCATACGGCTCCCCTTATTCTCCAGCTGGTATATGTTTTTAACTTGAAACCATGGGTGTGGCTCAAAGTAATCTTGTCTGCATAAAGTTTGTCATGATGATGCCTGCACAAGGATATTTTTTTTCGGTCAAGTACTGAGCCATCCAGTCAGTTTTTTCCTTCTGTGATTTAAAATGGAAAACCCGTTGATCATAGCTTGGTTGGCAATATGTATGAACTCAGAATCTTTTTTTTCTTGGCCCCTACTTAAGTCTTCTCCGGACTTTATCGAGCGCCCGATGTTTAGCGCTGCTCTTAATTGTAGGCGCATTTGGGGGATTTATCGTAAATATTTTCAGACCTAAGAAAAAGATCGATCCTATTTGAGATTATATAGGTTAAATTTGCTTTCTTTATATTAAACCTAATATTAAACCTAAGGAGGTCTTCTTTAAGGAATGATGTCACATTTTTATTATATGCTTCGCCAGAAATTGAAGTCCACACAATGATAGAGTCGTCTGCATAGCATATATGGTGAAGGCGTACATAGTTTGGATCCTTCTGGTCTACAGAGGTTATTCTTTCTTTCACAATCAGCTTAAACTGCCGTCTCTCTTTTCTTTCCAAAGCAATCAAGTTACCTCCTAGCTTCCTACGTTTTTGTTTGTTTAATTGGGTCATATTTTGGTATACTTTCATTTCCCGTTTCTTTCGACTTGAGCCCTTCTCCGGCTCGAGCTTCAGGCGCAGGATCTCTTCGTTTTATTTGTGAAGGTAAATGTTGCACAGTAAGAGTGAAAGCGTATTTCCTTGTAAAATGCCTGGGTCCTTAATATCTACTCCTATTATCTCGGCATTAAACATCTTATGCAATGTGTCGAAGAATCTTTGCTCATCTATAATCGTCGACATGATATCCACCAACTTTTTACGACAGATGGTGTCATACATAATATTTTGCAATGTCAAACTCCATTATCCAAGGGGTCCCCCTCCACTCTTGTTTGATCTGTCTGAAAGCGGTATAACATAAATGATCAAGGCGAAAACCATGAGACGCCCTTAAGAATCTTGGCTCATAGATGGCTCCCAACACTATCTTCACGGCCCCCTACACCATTTTGTCTTTAAGATTCGCCATGGTTAAGGGCCGCTTTTTTACTTTACCGGGTTTTGGTACTAGGATGCGTCTGGAAAGTTGAAATTAAAAAAACCTCCTTTAGCTTTTCAGACGTCCAGTAAATCCATTTCATACTCATTTCCTCCAAGGTCTCTTTTTTAATGTTTTTCTTAGGTTTGATGTCTCCTGGTTTTGACTTTAGGTGTTCATATACAGTAATCAAGATTTGGGGGTCTGAAATGATGTCAATAAGTTTCCTGTATTTTCCATCAATAAAACACTTACGTATACTGTCAGCTGAAAGACAATCTAAAACAGTCTGTAGACTCGCCTTAGTTACTTTCTCATAGAATAAGGCAGACTCAATATGCCCTACTTCTTCTTGAGAACTCTCAGATAGAAGTCAGGGTTATCAAGTCATCGCTGGCCCAATCAGGTTCCCCTGATAAGTCCTGGTGATAGTTACTTCAACCTTGTTTCGACCGTTTCCAGTCCCATTTAGAGAGCCTTCTAGGCATTGATTGGGTTGTGGTGAGTTTAAGATTTTTCTTCCCAACGTATCATTTCTAGGGTGTCCACTATACGGGGCCTCTCCTTCCCTTGGATCGGTGAGGGAAATGGTACATACATGGCAAAAATGATCTACACTCGGCACCCTTAAATTGTGGCGGGTATACCTGACTACAGGCAGGCGTCCATTATTGAAGTTCGTTATCCTACTCTCCTTGACGGTAAATTTCCCGGCCTCGAAGCTTCCATGGCCGTGTCCTAAGATAACGACCGCCGAGGCAAGGATTAGCATAATAGGCCCAACGCAGAGACGTCCGTCTCCAGCAAGATTAGCGAGTATCGTACCTCGCGCTATCCAATAGTAGAATCCTGCAAATAAAGCAAAAACAGCTCCCATAGAAAGAACATAATGGAAATGTGCAACCACATAATAAGTATCATGTAGAGCAATGTCCAGCCCAGAATTGGCCAATACTATTCCGGTAAGAGTAGAGTAGGTGCCCTTACTCGCATGAAGGCCGAAATCTGGGTTTCCTTTGCGCTTTCAGTGCACCTCTCTCGTAACCGTACATGACAGTCTTTCCATCATACGGCTTGCATGCGCGTTTGATTCTTTCACAACTTAGCACAGTTTTCATAGTCTGTACTGACTCTTGAACATGTTAAACAAGGCTGCCTTTTTGGTCTTCTTTTTCTCTTTTATTGAGTCTTATTTCAAAGGAGAGCCTCAAGTATTTCCTGCAATCGACTTTATTGTGGTGGAGTAAAGGAATATTTGCTTGCTTTCTGTTGAGCATAGTCATCACCTTGTCTATTTGTGAGACGTCCTTGTTGAGTTGGCTCAACTTTCACATGTGGTGAATCTTCACTGGTCTAGAGCATTCAATGTTGCTGACTAGACATTTGTTCTCGCCTAGTATAGATCTGCTGTTTAGCCTTCGGAAGAGAGGCATGGTCCATAGTTTTAGTGGCGAGACCAATCTTTGAAGTCCTACAAGTTGGGTACGGGTAGGAGTAGTTTGAGTTTCCTTAATTCTTATGCGCTCTCTTTATTTTGGCTCAAACTACCAACACCAGAAAGTCACCTTTGAATTCCAGGTTTGTATTTTCGTTGGGCTTACGTAGAATTCCTGGGATATAAAACTTCCGAAAAAGCCCTTTTTCCTCTCATCATCTTCATTTGTCCCATTGTAGTTGTAAGGCGTTTGCTCTTTTCAGGCGCTTAGTCTCGTTTGTTGCTTTTTTGAGATTTTTTTGTAGACAAGTTGGCCGTCTCTGACTGGTACTTTATATTTGGCCGCGTACTCTGCGCTAAAATTTTCGTATGTCTTCGAGGCTCTTTGTCGCCCGAGTCTTATGATTAAAGTGCGAACATAGTTGCCCTTGATTATGAGTTTCAGGTCATTTGTTAGTCGGTAAAACTTGTCGACAAACGAATAATAGTTGCATATTTCTTTTGTGATCTAATTATAGTATTCGAAATCGAGGTTGTGAGAGCATTTGGTCAAAGCCATAACAAGGGGGAGGTTGGGTTTTTTGAAGACTCAAGATTGGCCAATTTATTTATGATCTTGTCCTTTGGAGTGTTAAGACGAGCTTGGTCCGACGTAATATGCTGCCTTCGGCCCATGAAGCGTGTCAACGCTCGCTTACCTTAGTCTTTAAGAAGAGAGCGTGGCTCTCTCTAAGGTGCGTTACTTGAGTCTTTTTCCCTGATAGATTAAGTTTTTCAAGTGTTATTTTAAGAAGCCTTTTTATTTTTTTTATGAAATGAGGACTTCATCTTTACTCGCTATGAAGATTATAAGGATACTGTTTGCATACTGCATGTAGAACATTTGGCGAAATCCCCAATCGTTCCACACTCTGCTTGGGATTTGATCTTTCTGCTTTCTCAGCTCTTCGGTTTCGGTTGTGTTTCCTTCTGTAGTCTTTTGTCTTGTTGTTTAGGTCTGACCTTTGCGGGTTAATGGCTTTTTGGTTTTCCTCTAGTTGAATATTTATTCTTTGTCTCGGACCCAATAATTTAATGTGTGAAAGTAGACGTTTGCCAACAGCGAGGACAGGTTGCTCTCTTATAGGGTGCCCTCCCCCCTCATTCAAACGCTTTTGAGGGTCCAGCTCTTTTTTGCAGTCTTCCTGTATCCCGCTCTTAGCGCCTTTCAAATGAGTCGTATTCCTTGTTTTCGATCTTTTCTTCTATTCATCAAAATTTGGTGGTCGATTGAGTCGTAATATTTTGTTATATTCCCTTTCAGAGCCTAGTCGTAGTTTTGCAGCCCAATCCCAATTGACTGGCCGAATGGCATAAATGAAATGGTCGGAAACCATGAGAAGTGCTGAGGAAGATCGGTTCGTAAATAACTTCTGGTATTATCCTAATTGCTTCTAGAACGATTTTTTCTCTGAGGAAGGCCACCGTAAGCGGCGGGCGTTCGCCTGCCTGCTTCTTAAGTATGAAGCACCTCCTACCTGATTAAAATTGGAACTATTTTGAGCAAAGTTCCGGTTTCCTGTATTCATGTCTTTCTGATGCCGTCTAATATTTGTCAAGGGTGCGCTTTGCTCTGGGATGGACTTGAGACCTTTGTACGTCAACTTAATTAGGTCTTCCTCAAGTAGAAGCCTGTAGAGCTTAAGGTTTACATGGTCAGGGTTGCTCCTGTTGTTGTTAAGAATGGAATGCAGTTCTTTTGCTACCAGGTTATTTGCCTAACTAGTGAAGTCCCTACACGCCTGCGCGCCTAGCCCGCGTAACGAGGGTATAGCAAAAATCTTTTTTTGAACCCTGTTTGTTGAGGGCCTCCTCAGCAGGATAAATCAGTAGGTCACCTGCCGTCCCGTGCTTGACAAGAATGGCGTCATCCGGTTAGGTGTCGGAATTGGGAACCTTAGGTCCTTTGTAGCAAGTAAAGCGTACTCGGGCCTCACAATTGCTTGCGTCCCGCGGCTTTCTGGCCGCGAGGATTTCAGGAGAGTTGACGCGTTGACCTGGGGGGGGGTCCGCCGGGCTCGCCTCCTGTTAGTGCAGTTTACCTTGTTGCTTTTGGTTCCTCTCGTTGCCCCTTTAGGGTTCCACCTTTCGGAAGCCCTCAAAGGAGGGGTTTTTTCACCCCCCTCATTTTTGCTTTTAAGGTCTCCCCTATACGTCAACTGGAGAGAAAATACGTCTGTCGCCATCCTTTATGCGGGGTTATAGTGAAGTAAACGTCATCTATTCTGGTTAGCACGTCGCACCCCCCTACAGTAAACAAAAAGATAAATCCTACAGCAAATAACATTGGTGTTTTATATTGTATTGAACCTCCCCACATGGTAGCGATCCAACTAAAAATCTTTATTCCAGTAGGCACGGCGATAATCATGGTAGCCGCAGTAAAGTAAGCACGTGTATCAACGTCTAAGCCTACAGTAAACATGTGGTGCGCCCATACAATAAATCCAAGAACTCCAATACTGATCAGAGCATAAACCATGCCTAGATAACCAAATACAGGTTTTCTTGAAAAGGTAGAGACAATATGACTAATGATACCAAATCCCGGCAAAATTAAGATATAGACTTCAGGATCAGGATAGATTCTGCCGTTTCCAGCAAAGCCCCCCACAGAACCCAGCGAGCCCCTCTCAAAGCACTGGGCTCTTCGCAGAATATGCCTATAACCTATGTAGTCTACTTTCGAGCTATAACAAGACACCAAGAATGCACAAGGGATTTATGCAATAAATTACCATGCACCTCCGAGTTTTCAAAAAAAGGCCGCAGGTTGTGAATTTCTAAATTAAAGCTAGTCAAATAACCTAAGCCTTGATTGCATATGGGACACATACCCTTCTGGCGGATGAACAGCCTGCTAAATTCATTATCTTTCCTGTCAACCACAACCTTTTCCCGATAGCTTTGAATTTGAAGGTTCCATTCATCAAACGGGGTTGAATTTACAAAAGGATTACCCAGATCACGAGATGCTCGGAACATATGAGCAGGAACACCTTTTACCATAGACGCAAGAGATGTGATCCATACCACGTTAGCACGACGTCGTTTGGCACCTACACTGGGCTTGGTCCAAATAGCATGAAAGTACCAAAGTCTGTCACGAGGAGAGGAAACCCCCTGATAGAATCGGGAAACCAATATGGGGCGAGGAGTTTTAGGGAATTTATGATGTAAATATCGCCAGCTTCTATGCCAGATCCAATGATCTAGCAAACTAAAGATACGAAGAAAGTTGCCAATCCCAAAATAGTTGCCCCAACCATGAAGGATTGGGTTTATTAATTTGATTATTTGATAAGGAGAGAGATCTCTATTTTCAGTAAAGACACTTTTGATTTTACGTTTCAGCGACATTATCTCATCAGGATTAGGATAGACGTAGAGGTTTCTGCGAGTGAACCTTTTTCCTGCCTTCCATTGGGTCGTAATTCGGCTATGGAAGCAAGCCCTATCGATTTTATGAAAAATAAAGCCGATAAAATGAAGTCTCTCTCCAATCTTCCACGGAAATATGCGGGTTTTTTCTGATGATAATTGGAGGCCATGTTCTGCCAGGAAACTTTTGGCTTCTTCGAAATATTGTTCCACCAACCTCTCATCATTAATAATAATAACAAAGTTATCAGCATACCTGATGAGGCGGACTAATGTTGTTTTTTGGGTCTGGCAAGAGAGAGACTTATGGCCTTTTCCTTTAATCCATTTCGTCCTTTTGAGGTTAGTCATAGCGGTCTGCTGTCTGGTAGTTACTCTCTCTTCTAATCCATCTAGGGTAAAGTTTGCAATTAAAGGGCTTATGACACTGCCTTGAGGGACCCCCATAGCAGAAACTTCAAGTTCCCCTTGATATTCAATTGGACTCTTAAGCCATTCTTCAAGTATCCTTTTTGTACCACTAGGCATGGGGAAATTATTTAAGATCCATTGATAGGATATTTGGCCAAAGAAAGCTTTTATATCAACATCAATCACCCATTTGGTAGAAACAAAATATTTACTATCTTGTTCCCTTTTATTGTCGCAAACCTTGCGCACTCTTTCCGTTTTCGTGTCTAGTATGGCGGCAATTTCACCCACCGCCATGTGTGCACATTTTCCCTTTCGAAATCCAAAACTATACCTGTCAGCAAAGGGTTCTGTCACAGGTTCAATAGCTAATTTGAACAAGTGCTGCACGGTCCTGTCAAATATTGTGGGTATTTTCAGCAGCCTTTCACCACCCCTTAGTTTAAAGATGGAAATATGGCGAACAGGTGAGCTCTTGTAGTTTCTCAGATTAATCCAGGAGAGACGACGAACTAGACTGATTCGGGAAGAAGCTTCTAGTATTTCACCATCGACTCCCGAGGTTCGACTTCCAAAAGTATAATATAAATTATCTACGGCAATTATTCGAGAGGTTAGTCGAGTACAAATTTCAAGCATGCAGTCTCTCAGGAGCGGGTTTCCCAATCCTAGGGAGGCTGCTAAGAGAGAGAGGATCCTTTGTTGGTTTTTGACTAATTGATGGATAGCCAAAAATTCCTTTTCTAATATTGGCCAACGACCCTCGTTCATGATGACCGCGGCTTTCCTGGCGACAATTTGTGATTTTTTCCGAATCTCCTTCCATTCAGCCAAGAGACTGTCTGGAGATCCTAGACCATTAGAGAAGCCACGTCTCTCTTTCCACGTAAAACGTTTTGGCATTACCTGCATGTTACTGCATATAGCCTTACGTCTCATCTCACCCTGTGATGGCATCATTAATTTGGATATATTAATGATGTCCAGTTGAACGGAAATCCTGATTTCGGCTCTTGAAAAAAGTTCCACCACAAGGGCAACGCTACCAATAGAATATCTGTCTTTTCGAAAGATGTTGGGTCTTGGGTGGTCCGCCCGGGCAAGGGCCGAAGGCATCTTGCACGCAATGTGTGGGATCTCACCCTTAAAGGAAGAGAGGGCACACTCTAATCCCAAGAGATCCCTCCTATTACCGGGGTCTGACCTAAAAGAGTTTGAAGCTAAAGCAGAATAAAAAACGCCTTTTTTTCCTTTCTTGACACTATCCTCTACCCTTCTCATGACATCGACTCCCAGACATCCCGCCTCATTACCAGTTATCTGCATTCTAGGCAGATAGTTTACTTGAGGCACAGAACAGCTGTGCTCGCCTAGGTGGCGCTGTAAGGGCAATGTACCACCTTTTCTATTAGCGCAATCGCGCCCATGACCAAAAAACCAAAAAAGATGCTGGTATAAAATTGGATCTCCTCCTCCTGCAGGATCAAAAAAGGTTGTATTAAAGTTCCTATCAGTTAATAACATGGTAATTGCCAATTTATTCACACACGTTTGGTCGGTGGAGCCTAAAAAAAATCAATTGATTTTTCATGCCCGGTGTGGTTTGGACTATTTTTTTATCTCTTCCTAATCATACCTACTTTGATGCGCACAATCTTCCTTCGGCTTACATCAGATGCTCTTCGTGTAAGATCGTTTTATGGATGCGTCGCCAATTATGCTAAAAAATTTTTTTTTTTCTGCTCGAAAGCTTCTTTTAATGGAAGGGTGGGTAGCGTCTTTGACCATGAGGCCGAATAATTTGCAAAAAATATGATCATGCAGCCATCACTCCAAATCAAGCCGGCCAAATAGGTACCAACCTTTTATTTGGCCAGATGGCAAAGGCACGAATGTAGGTTTGGCCAGAGATATTTGGCGTATAGTCTCTGAGGGTGAATTATCATGGTTCGTTCCCTGCTGATCGTCTTTGCAGAGTTCCCAGCATATAGTCAAATTCGACCAAGGCATCACTACCTTGTCAGGCGCAAATACACCTGCCAATACTGGAAGAGATAATAAAAGTAAGAATGCTGTCACTAATACAGACCACACAAATAAAGGTAATCTATGCATGGTCATTCCTGGGCCACGCATGTTGAAGATAGATAGGGGTCAGTCTATGCTGCCCTCCGAACCATACGTGACAATCTTTTGTCATACAGCTCTCATTCAGAAAACTTCAATTGCTGATATTGTTGTATAAGGTCTTTTTATAGGAATGGGTTACCCAATAGAGGCCGCTAATAGGATTATATTATTTATATTTCTTCTCTATCAAGCTCCCCTACATGATACGCTTTGTGGTGAGCTTCACATAATGAAATCTGTTTTTGTTTATATGCTCTGGGCCACCATTCCTGGTAGGTCACCTTATTTCTTATTCAAATTTTTGCTTAAATGTTTCAAACAGTCCTTACATGATGCATCTCCACATTCCTATCACTGTAAATGACACCTGCTGGCCTAACCCAGACTTAGATCTTTTTTCAGCTCAATAAACCTGGATAACCAAATACGGAGTGGCCTTTGAGCTCTTAACCTTGCAATCATATAGAACCTCATAATTATTCATAATGGTCAGGCTGCTGAGTATTTGGGCATTGAAGGTTAGCTTTCAATTTATTGAATGCTTTCCTTTCAGTTTGGAGCTTATATTTCAAAGCTGAGATTAGAGTGCATGAGTAAACTAGGAACTATATTACTCTTTGTATATTTCCTCTATTACCCACAAAAAAGTAATAGTTAAGCAGTCCTATAGTCTTATGGGCTAGGATATCTAAGTATGATAGTCCTACCAATCTTCTCATCACAGTTGGGTATATCCTATTTTTATGGTTTCTTTTTCATAATTTCCGTGCCTTTAGTTTGAGCAACATATCTTTGATTGGAGCAAACACCTTCATTCGGGTGTGAGCTCTCCGTGTGATTTTGAAATATTTAGTCGTATGTATAAAACGATCTCTCTATTTCGGGGGCTTTTTGACATTTAGCCCCTGAAGAGTGAAACCATTTGCTACTTAAATGTATTGTAAGGATACTATCTACATTTAACTTTAGACCACACGCTTGTTCAAGGAAGCTTTCGATTTCCGTTCTTATTTCTTCAGCCCCATTTTCGATGCCGAAAATAAAAACTACGAAATCGTCAGCCTTATGTGGCTTAATTGTCGGAAATGAAGATCTAGTATATTATATTTGGGATTTTTCCCTATCTCCATCAGTATAGCTCTTCGATTTGCTAGATTACGAGAATAATTTCTTTTCTTACGGAAGAACCCGTAAGTTGAAATTTTGCGTCTTGTAACATTTTTCCTTCTTTGAATTTTTTTTCCATACTGAGCATAAATTGATCTAGTTTGTGAAGAACTATGTTACATAAGAGTGGAATTAAAAAGCTATCTTAGAAAGTACCCAAATGCGTGCAAAATAATGACTACTTTTCAGATCGAAATAACCTGCTTTCAGGGTTTTAATAATAAGTTCTAGTGTTTGTTAACATTTTACCACGGCCCTCAGCCTTTTCATGATGATGGGGTATGGTATCCTATTGAAGCACTTGAATATGTCATCTTGAATTACCCCCAAATGGTTACTGCCTTTCAAATAGATAAATTGCAGTGTCGAATGACACAATCTATCTAGTCTGAATTCATGGGAGCTGTCTATAAATCGTTTTTCCGGCTTCCAAGATCATTATTTAAAATGCTGCACTATTTTTTCTCTTGGAGAAGCAAGACCTAGAGGCCTTTTCTTTTTTTTATTAGGCTTGGATATTAATACCTTTAGCGCAGGTAAAATGAAAATCTGGCCCTTGCATATACATTCCACAAGTTCAAAAACCCGATTTCCATCCAATCCATCAAGGGACCGACCTTTCTTTGTCAAGCCAAGAAAGCTAGTTTTATAAGTCATATTGCCAGGCTTACCTTAAATACTTTCATAGCAGTAAACCAGAAATATAGGATCTGATAGAATTCTTATCAGTCCATTATAGCGTCCCTGGTTATTTTTACAATTGTTTACCATTTTCTTAGCATATGTACCGGCGTCACTCTGTTAACTATTTTTTTGATTTATTTGGATAGGCTTGCGAGAGGAACTTTTTTGGCCCGAGACAGACGAAGAACTATAGATTGCTTTCTGACTAGTCACCTTTGTGTCCTGACTGAGTTGGTCTCCCTTCCCCTCGCTACTATGAGACCTCTGAGCCCGCGCATCGTTTGTCAGACGATGTAAAGCGGTTACTTCCCGTGGTTGTTCTATTTTCGTGTTTTTGCTCTGATCTTTGTCAGAGCCCCCAGTAGTTTAAGGTCCTTGCACACTTGCTCGATTGCTTAAGCTGGTTCCTATGTTGAAATCACTTGTGGCTGTCTGACAACTATGACCGCTCACTACATTAGTCAAAGCTTTCGCCCAGATTGGGTCTTGGGTTACTTTGCCACACATATACTGACGTATTTTGCTTGAGATATATAGCCCCTTTTCAGGCAGTGAGTGCGTATCAAGTTGGTTAACCTAACCTTGACCACCCTAGTTAAAGGACAACACCAAGAAAAAAAAATATCCTTTAGCCTCCCCATTGACCAACTGCTCGCAAACATGATGGATTATTGGCCCAAGATGCTGCATTGGCCTGCTGCACGTATTTTCCTATGGAAGTCAGACATACATGTAAGAATATGGGTATTATTCCTAACCGAAAACGAGCCTCGCACGGCACACTAGTGATAAAATTGATAGAACCTAAGATAGAGGAAACACCCGATAAATGAAGACTAAAAATGGCTAAATCAACAGATCCTCCAGAATGACTGGTTATACCACTTAAGGGCGGATAGACCGTCCATCCAGTACCAGCACCCACTTCTACCAAAGCAGAACTTAGAAGAAGTAACAATGACGGTGGTAACGGCGGGTAGGGTATTTTTTCCCTCCCTCGAAGCCGTACATGATAGTCTCCCATCATCCGGCTTTCTTCTCCCCCTTACTTTACTAATTTTACCATCGAGTCTTACCACGGCAAGATCTACGTGCTCGTAGAGCAATTTACCTCAGTGAAGCGCCTGGTGATGAGGTTTACACAGTGGGATTTTTTTTCAATTAATCATCGCATGAATAGCTGCAATTCCTTTCGTCAATTTACCCCCTCACTAGATATTACAGTAATCCTTCTCTGTTTCCGCGCCCTATTTGATTTGCGCACATAGTGCATCTTCATTTTTGTATCCCTACAACCCTTGACCACATATCTGCCCATCATCAGACGACTTCAAGATAAATGGGTGAACGCTCTAGATAACAGCAAGTCTATATCTATAGGAAAAGCCTCGATCAGGAATTCCTTGTTAAGGTGAGATCTTTTGGCAGTCTTTCAAAAGGAGGCCGTAGGAAATCTATTTTGGTCCTTGATGATCAAATCTCGACCAAACATCCCGCTTTTTTTGCAGAGCTCCTATGCTTGTCGGCTAAGGTAAAGATAGCTGATCATCTCACTTAGTAGTCCACCAGTTTTCGAATTTTCAGAAAATTACCACGGCAGGCGTTTGGTATTCCTAAAAAAACAAACACAAAGCACTCGATTATGGATGGCTTCCTTTGTGGTCGATATCAGTTTATTTACTGATGCCAGGCGGTTAGCCAAGTCCATTATTCTGTCTTTACAAAATTTTATAGGATTTCGAAGATGGGTGTCTATAGCTTTATAGGTAAAGAGCCCTTTATTCTGCAAATTGATACCTAGTTACTTTTACGCGTTTTCTGAAGTTTTGGCATGAAAATTGAAGTCTTTGCATGCCTTATCCATGGTATGGATAATATTTTTATAGGCGGTTTTCACTGACAGAGGATATCTATTTTCAGCCTTGGTAATAAAGGAGGTCTCTTTTTTGTGTTATGAGCTTCTTGAGGTCACCCTTTTGTAGTGAGGACTGTAAGTCTAAGGCAGTTTTGCTGCCGAGTTCCATAGCTTTATCAAACATTGCCTTTTTTGCCTTTGGTTTTGACTTGAAGGCCAATAGATAACCACGAGACCATGCCTGGCTGCCCTACTTGGTTTTATCGGGCCTTCTGTCGCTGCTTGCACAGGATAATTAGCCTCTGACATGGCCTCTCTTCTCAAAGACCTGAGAGGAAGGACGCCGCCATTTCAAGACAGCTACAGTTTTGATGTAGATGCCTAAGAATTGAACCTTAGCTGAGGTTGTATATACCATGTCGTCTTGCCCTATTTTCGGTTGTAGGTTATATTCTAAAAAAGAGATGACGCGTTTCGATTTTTTCTATTTTTTTTTCGAGTTCAGTGATTCCTAGTAGAGAGTTATCTGCATAGCAGACGTACTTAATCTTGATGAAGTCAGGGTCCAGGTAGTCAAAAATGCCCGCAAGTCTGGCCTCTCGCTTTTTACTCTTGCGGAGGTTGGCTGGCGATCTTTTGGAGATCGTAATCTAAACGACGCTTTTCAAGTCTGGTTATCTTAGTGGCCTCAGCAAAGACCTAGGACTTTTTGCCGTTTTACGATACTCTTATTGTATACATTGGACCCTCTTATTTGACGGGTTCCAATATGTGTTATAAAACAGAGAAGATAGGCTGTTTTATTGGGGAACTCCTTAATTTCCAGATAGACCTCCTTTTCCTTTATCGCCTCCTACGAGACCGGCATTAAATATCTTGTAAATTAGGTCCATTAGACGTTGGTCTTCTTAGTTTTGAGGATATTTACCGGGTGATGGCGGTTAATGAAGTCAAAAAATTTTGCAATGCCAAATTCCAAAAAGCACAAAATTCCAGTCCAAGTATTCTTAATTTATTTTGAGGCCGAATGGCACCTGTGGCCTGGCCTGATGGGAGTGGTCGCTAAAGTTTCCTTTTTAAAATGCGTATTGCCTCCTGTATGATTTCGTTTTTGGGGGGTCTAATAGTTAGTTAGAGGTCTCTCTTCATTAGGTTTTGGGGGCTTGGAAATCATAACACGTTAAGCCGGCCTGAACTTGTACGTTCTGTCTTTAAGACGGCACAATGTATTATCAAAGCAACTTCGGTCGATATCCTCCATCCAAAGTTTCGCCCAGCTCATTGCCCGGACATATTGCCAGGTCTTGACTTTATCTTCTCGTATGCGTCTATGAGTACGTTGCGGTCAGCTATAGTATTCGTTAGTCCAACAAATTTGCCATTACCCGATGGTTCCAGCTTGGCTAGTTTTTCTAAACTCACACCACTAGTGTGAGTGTTCGGCAGCCTTAGCTCGTATTTCTAGCATGGAGAGAGGCCCAACTACATTGTAGAAGGTCATTGCCTCCTGCTCTTCTGTCGTCCCCCGGGCGTAGAGTGCAAAATTCCAACCCAGCGTCCTTATGGTTATCATCCTTTCCGTCTCGTTCGATTTCAGTTCTGCCCTCCCGGTTTTTGGGCGCGCTTGTGTGTGGTGGCCGTCCTTGCGGTTTGTTCGCTCGATAGAGGTTCCTTTTTCCCTTGGCTGCTGGTGGTCTTCGTGTATTGAGCGTACGCAATTGCAATGGGGCTGCTCGCTCTGAGGTCCCCGCTCCTTAGCTTAGGAAGGTTACCGGTACTGAGGTTCGTGAAACTGCACTCCTAAAATCTTACCTCGCCAGAAGACATCGCGAACCCTACTCTCCTAAAGGTCTTCAGGTGCGCCCCAGCGGGTTTATCGCCTAAAACCTCGGCGCATGGGCTATAATCTATTACGGGACGTGGGTGTTTAACCCCGCACAACCAGAAACTAATATTATTTAATCGTGGAAATGCCATATCAGGTGCACCTATAAGAATTGGAACAAACCAATTACCAAATCCACCTATCATCGCAGGCATAACCATAAAAAAGATCATTAAAAAAGCGTGAGCTGTTATTAACACATTATAAAGTTGATGATTTCCACCAAGAATTTGATTGCCAGGTTGTGCTAATTCCATACGAATTAGTACTGAAAAGCATGTACCCATTACTCCAGCAATGGCACCGAAAATACAATATAGAGTGCCTATATCTTTGTGGTTTGTAGAAAACAGCCATCTTTGTGCAAAATTGTTCATTTTATAACCCCATCTTTCAATAATATCATGCTTTGTTGAACTAATTTTGACTGATGTTCTCGCAATTTGGAAAAGCGAAATTCGTCACAAACTGTTTCGCGAAAACAAGTTACTATCTTCTCTTGTAGACTGATGCGAGAATGCTCCTGAATAGCTAACAGTGTTTTTAACTTTTGCTCTATTTGTTGGCGCAACACAGCTTGCACTGTCTGTTTGCACTTAGGTGCACAGCGCGTAATTATATCATTTATACATGATTCTCCGATTACTTGCATACTTGAATGCAAACTGGTACTATGTAATTCGTGCTGTTTTTTTAACTCGGACAATAGAGCTTCCCGAGAACTCATCAATTGCTGTAACTCTAAAAGAAGAGCTTCGCTTCGCGCATCAAAAGTAGCTTTTAAAGTTTCACCAAAGGTTTTTTGAGTAAATATGATAAAACCTACAAAACTTAAAACTACAATAACTTCTTCATTATAAATTAAGATTTGTTTTGAACTCAAAACACTAAAAATTAAAGTAGCAAATATGAGCAATTCACGCATTCGTATTCCTCTTCTTTCTTGGTCCGTTTTGGATATTTACTAGAGTGTTCCTCTGTCCGCGTAAAACATATATTTTGTTGAGAGCGGTGCTTTGACGTAAAGCTAGAAAAGTGTGATGATAAGTAGAGGGACTCATGGTTGAGAGTGCGTTTTTTTTGATTATTTGTGAGACACTAATTTCTCCCAAGAAACATACATAAGATTTATTCATTTTTTTCAATTGATTAGCATTTAAGCTTTTTACCATTTCGTTACACCACTTAGATGCTCCAGATACACTCGAATACAGATAGGATATACTGGTGTCGAAGCATTCTTGGAAAAGCACATCCTGTTCAACACTGTAATTGCTCAGCTCTGTGCCTACATTTTGATGTGAAATCAGCTGCTCTCGTAGTTTGAGAATGCGACTTATTTTGGGTAATCCGTCATTATATAATAGTACGTAAAGAGTCGTATAAAACACACATAACCAAACAAATTGCGTCAAATACGTAAATTGATCTAGTTGAGGCATTTTCTTTTTATTTTTTTTTTGCTGATTTAAATATTTATTAAATTACAAGAAAAGAAAACAAGTTTTCTTCTCTGAGTCCTTAATGCTAAAGCTCTTTAAGCAAAACCTGCCGCCAAACAGGCCGCAGTCGCAGAAAGTTGGAGACAAAAAAATTCGTAAAAAAACTAGAGTCATGACGAAAAAATCTATATTTTTTTTTATTAGCATTTTACATAATGCAAAGCGAACACCATGATTTTTTTGGAGTCCAGACGAAAGAGAGATATTTTTGAAGCTTATAAATAGGTCAACTAGAAGCTACTCATACTTCCACTCTTCCCTATTTTATTATTGAGGTCTTGAGTCTGGGCATATCCCCCTGCATTATTGGAGGCGCAGGGCGATGATAAATTGCTTGTAGTCGCACTAATTGGTCATTTCCATAACATTATCTTTTCAAACCCAGTTTTGAGTTGCTTTGCGTTAACACACTGACAAAAATGAATTTATTGTCCGGCCTTGGTCTTTGAGTTTAAATATGTTGTTTGTGGTGGATTTTTCCGTATTTTCACGCGTTTTTTCAATGTAAGCTTGAGGCTTGGGGCCCAAGCGTTTCAAGCTCTGTTTGGTTTTTGGGGTTGTGGAAACCATGGGAAGAGAGCTGAAATTTTGATTTTTTTTTTTTTTTATTTTTTCATACTTATAAAAAAATGTGTTCTTCTTTGTGTTCCGCAAGTGTTTCCGCTTTACGCCTAAACGCTTTATTTTTTTTCGATGCGCTTTTGCCGGCGAAAAAAAATCTATTTTGCCATCATCAATATCTTTTACCACGATATTGCCGATTTTCGGGTTCATATTCAAAATGGAAAAAATTCTCCATTGACTATGAAAGACTTTTCTACTTCTGCGAAGACTCTTTGGAAGGAAAGCTATATGACCTGCAATTGCTATGGCATAACCTCCTTTGACCGAATTCAAAAGAAAGCCTTTGACCAAATTATGGTCACTTTGCCAAATTTTGGTTAGTTCAGTCCAAATTAGTTTACTTTTACATTTCCTCTCTAACGGTTTTGGCAAAAGCATCTTTAGTTCACCAAACACTTCCACATCTTCAATTCCCAAAATAAACCTCGCTTGCTTGGTGATTGGCACTCTCTTCAGCTCGTGTTGGAAACAAATTATTAGAGTCTTCAGTCCTGTATCCACCAATACCATGTTTTGTTGTAATTTTTTTATCGAACATTGTATAGCGCTTCCGCGTAATGGATTCAAACTAGAATTATATTTGGGAAATAATTGAGTAAAGCTCATTTTGCTTCTTTCTTTTTTCTTAGTACTTACTTCTTAATCTTATTTTTTTGCTTATAGAGGCTTCCAGACCACGCTGCGCCCTCATAATAAGTTTTATAGGAAATACAATTACATAGTAATTACTAGAGAGTAGAGCGAGACTCAGGCTGCAAAAAAAATAGGGGCTTTGCCCTTTGCCTTGATGGGCAAGGAGTCGCGTCCTCTCATAAAACCGTACATGATAGTTTTGCATCATATGGCTTTCTGCTCAAAGCTATGAAAAAAAAAGTCTAGATTTTTTTTTTGTTAATATCATCAATTCCTTGTCACCAGTTGGCCCATCTTGCCGAGAAAGAGTCTGGTGCCGTCATAAACACGCGGCTCTTTACTGGTTAGGCTTGAGGGGCTGCGAAGCCTGTGGCCTTTCATTTCTTTTTTAGACTCTTTGCACCAAAAGTCTAAGAAATGGCTAAGTAACATAAAGGTAATGTATTGGATTGCAAATCCTAGAAAGATGGTTCAAATCCGTCCTTAGCCTACCTTACAATTATACTGTTTTTGCAGAAGTGCTGACTTATTATCTAAAGTCAAAAACCTTGATCAACCTTTATACTTATCCACCATCTGCGACGCAGGCAGTGCAAGCAACAACCGGCTAAGCGCCTGCGGCCAAAAAAAAAGGTATATTTTTTTTTCAAATTAAGGCAAGGCTGTGTTTTATACTTTAAGGTTGCTTCTTTTCTGGAAAAAAGAGCAAAAAAAAATATATATATATTTTTTGTAGAGCAGCCCCCAGAAAGAAGCATGCTTTTATTCAAAGCCACTGAGAAATTGAACTTCAGACCACTTTATTTTATTGAAGGAATAAATAATATTTCTTTTCTGAGCTCCTTAGAGATGCTTGAATTTAAAGCTTCACTCTATTGTGTTTAGAAGTGGATTTGAACCACTGACACAAGGATTTTCAGTCCTTTGCTCTAACCACCTGAGCTATCTAAACAAAAATCAAAAGGAACTATGTACAATTCTAGTTTGTTGGTTATTCAAAAATTACTAAGTACAAACGCATATCTGGGCCATCGGATACCTACTTCCGATTTTCAAGGATATTTATACGGATTTAGAAATGAAATGGCTATTATTAATTTAGAAAAAACACTTATTTGTTTACGAAGGGCTTGTAATTTGATTGAATTTATTATTCGTGCAAAAGGCCATTTCTTATTGGTAAATACTAATCTAGAATATAATAAAATAATTCAACAAATGGCAAAAAAAACCAATCAAAGCTATATCAATCATAAATGGATTGGGGGTTTTTTAACTAATTGGAAACATATGAAAAATGTACAAAAACACTTTCAGGATTTCTCCGCGCATTCCAATTTAAAGGACGCCTCCACATCTTCGCCTTTCAATTCTTTTCCACGTTTTAGAAAGATGCAAAAATGTTTTGAAGGAATCGTGACACACGATATTCCAGATTGTTTGGTAATAATAGATGCAAATAAAAATTCCATGGCTATACTTGAAGCTGATCAATTACAAATACCTATTGTATCTTTGGTGGATTCTAATATTCCAAACAGATTACAAAAATTAATAACTTATCCTATTCCAGTAAATGATGATTCTATACAGTTTGTATATTTATTTTGTAATTTGATCACGAAAACAGTCATTCTTTCACAAAGTGCTTAGCTGCTCTCGCAAAACCCTTTGAGTGGGGGCCGCAGAGCGTAGCTTTTCAAAAAAATATATATATATTTTTTTAAATCTTTATGGCTTTCCTGGTATTTATTTATTTTATTTATAGCACCAATTAACTGAAAAAATATCTATTTTTCAAATTGATAAACTCAAAAAAAGAACCTCGAAACTCTTTTTCAAACTATTTTCTCAACAGATTTTACTCAATTTATCTACACTAAAAAAGACTTTTTCCTCATTTTTGTCGTATATCGTAGTCATGCCCTTAATGATAGGCTTTTCTAAAGACTTTTTATGTTATTTTCATTTAGGTTCAATTTGGATTTGTTTATTGCCTCCTTTCCTTTCCGAACGTTCTTTTCAGAATGATTTTGAAGATGGTACACTTGAATTGTATTGTTCAAGCGGCTATTGCTTGCAAAAAATATTACTTTCTAAATTGGTAGGTCGCTGGGTTCTTCAAATAAGTGGTATTTTCCTTACTTTTCCAGTATTACAACTTCTATACCAATTTGATCAATCCAAAATAAATTGGTTTACTATTATTATAGGAAGCTTGGTACTTACTCTTATGTGTGGTATTCATTCTTGCTTGGCTCTTGGAATGACATTCAATAGTTGGAATAGCTTGCAAAATATTACCACCTTACCCACTCTATTACCCCTAATCCTTTTTTGTACCTCTATCGAAACAGAATGGTTTCATGTTTTTTTATTAATGGGATATTTACTTTTGTTTCTATTTCTTTATCCTATCCTGGTCTCAATTACTTTACAAAAGTTAATAAGCCAATAAAATTGATTGCCTTTGCGTCAATTCAAAAAAGGGTATACTAGTTTTTATTGGCTCACTCATCGTAGATGTTGTGGAAAGGGAAAAAAGATTTTCCTCCCCCCCAGAAAATAAAAAATATATATATATATTTTTTTTGATTTTTGTATGTTCTTTCCTATGGTATACTCTTTCTCGTATACCGTCTAATTTGAGCAAAAAAAAAAAACAGAGAGGCGAAGTTCGAGCAAGGAAACTATGTCTAGGCAGCGCGGGTGCAAGTGAGTTGGCTTAGCATGGTGTAAAGTGTATTTTTGGCATCATACATGTCTTGGGGAGGCTCATTAGTAGAGCGCTTTAAAGCTCACAAAGAAAATAAATTTTCTTTCCTCCTTCATGAGCTGGCTTCTTCTCGGCAGGCTTTCACAAAGCAAAGAGCAAATAAAAAGTAAAAAAAAAATATTTATTTTTGACCGCTTCATTTTTCCAAACGCAATTAGGTAGTAATTATTTCGTCTCTTAAGCTCTAGTCAACTGTAGATGAAAAAATAAATATTTTTTTTTGCTGCCCTATTTTGATCATTAGCATAAAATGATCCATATTATCTTTCCAGCTGCGTCATTGATGGATTATTATTTTATGACGAAACATTAGAAGATTCCTATGTATTTTGAATTACTACGACCTTATTTTCTCATGTTATGTTCTTTTCGCTACGCGCAAATTATCATTGGATTTCGTTGGTTTTTAACAGCGATGGCTATTTATCCAAGTATTTGGGTGGCACCATCTGATTTTCAACAGGGTGAAAATTCTCGCATTATCTATGTGCATGTTCCTGCAGCTCGGATGAGTTTACTTATTTATATTGCAATGGCTATCAGCAGCGTGTTGTTCTTACTAACAAAACATCCTCTTTTTCAGTTATTTTCCAAAACCAGTGCCAAAATAGGGGCTTTGTTTACATTGTTTACTCTAATAACTGGAGGTTTTTGGGGGAAACCTATGTGGGGTACTTTTTGGGTGTGGGATGCTCGTTTAACCTCTGTATTAATCTTGTTTTTTATTTACCCAGGTGCACTGCGTTTTCAAGAGTTTTCTGCGGACGTTGCTTCTATTTTTATTTGTATAGGGCTGATCAATATACCAATAATTAAGTTTTCCGTAAACTGGTGGAATACATTGCATCAACCTTCAAGCATTAGCCAATTTGGTACTTCAATACATATTTCTATGCCCATTCCAATCTTGTTAATCTCTACTAGCTTCTTATTTTTAACTGGGATTTCTTCCATTTTGGAAACACGTCGAATTATTTTATCTTTTTCTGGTTTTTCTGTAAAAAATCAAATAAATTTGCAAAGCAACAATAGAAAACAGGTTTTTTTTTATACGAATAATAAATCGAGCAAAAGCACCTAAGGAAAGGTTGGCCTGTTTTTATTAGGTTTTAAAACGCAGCTCAAGGTTTAAGAAAAACAAAACAGCGCTCCACGTTAGAAAGAGCAAGAAAATCTATTTTTTTACCATACTACTAGATTTCAAAAATATTCAAAAAAATAGATTTTTTTACCAATTATAAGCAAAATTGACCGAAATGTATAATGAATTGGGCCACTATTTCTTAGTATTGGGTATTTCTGTTGTATTAACTTACAACAAAAGACCTGCGGCTGTTTCACTTTATTTCTTTTTTTCTACCATTTCCTTTTTTGGTATTTTGTTTTGCTATATTTCTTCTGACTTTTCTAATTACAATGTATTTACCAACTCAAATGCTAATGCGCCTTTATTCCATAAAATCTCAGGAACATGGTCTAATCATGAGGGTAGTTTGTTATTATGGTGTTGGATTCTAAGTTTTTATGGATTTATTTTTGGTTATCGGGCTCGACCCTGCAATATTTCAAAACGAGGGTGCAGCAAAAATATATTTCTTTTTCGCAGACCGCTGGTGGCTTTTCGCTTTGCTTCTTTTATAAAGAAAGAAAATATAAAATTCAGACGTCATTTGCAGAACTTATTTGATACCATAAATCGCAAAAGCTCCCTTAAGAGCCAATCTAAAGCAGCGCCCTCAAGTCTCCTTCGAGAGCCCTCGGATACGAAATTAGAAAATAATGCAAATACAAGAAGAGATAAGAGGCCTGTAAGGCTTACAAGGTGGAAGGAGTTGAAAAAACAAAAATATATATTTTTTTATTTGCTCTACGTTTTATGGAATAATTTAGATTTCTTCTTTTTGACACGAAATGCAAAAGATAAGGTTTTGTTTATTGATGAACGGCAGATTTACATGGACATTGCTTTCTTTTTTCTGATTTTCTTATTAGCGAGTTCTAATCCTTTTGTTCGAATTTCATTTATTTGTACTAAATCACTTGCAGAATTAAATCCTGTTTTACAAGATCCTATATTAGCTATACATCCCCCTTGCATTTATGCAGGATACGTCGCCAGTGCCATTGGCTTTCGTCTATGTTTATCTAGAATAATGAACGCTATTTTTGCACTCTATTTGCTGATGCAAAAGGAGGGCAGAGCTGAAGATAATCAAATGCTTGGCGCTTTCTTAATTGAAGCCCGCGTAACGAGCAAGCTGATTACCCAGGAAAATGCAAACGAAATTATCAAAAATAAATTTAAAAATCCTTCCTCTCTCCATTCCAGTTTTGCTTTTATGTTGCTACACAATAGGAGCTTGCTCGTGCTTTGTCGGCACTTGGCGGCCTCCTTTTTGCTTTGGCCAGAAGAGCCTTTTAGGAGGAGAAAGCGAGCAAAGCATGTTGTTCATAAAGCAAATAATATGTCTTTGCATTTTGGTTGGACTCGTGGCGCAAATAAAGTGGTCTTTGGCCCAAAATACCATTGGTGGAAACAAATTCAAATTTGGATCTTGACATGTTGGTTTTTTTTAACTGTAGGCATATTGCTAGGAAGTTGGTGGGCTTATCACGAATTAGGTTGGGGGGGTTGGTGGTTTTGGGATCCTGTAGAAAATGCTTCTCTTATGCCTTGGATATTGGCTACAGCTTGTATTCATTCAGTCATTTTACCTAAATTAAATTATTGGACTTTTTTTCTTAATATGGTTACTTCTTTATGTTGTGTTTTAGGAACTTTTTTTGTACGTTCTGGATTGCTAGCTTCCGTTCATAGTTTTGCTACAGATTCTACACGAGGAATCTTTTTATGGTGCTTTTTCCTTCTAATTACCAGCATATCTTTAATTATTTTTCTCCAAATAAAGCAGCAATCGAGTACCAGGCTAGTTGGTGCATTATCTAGTTTATCATCAAACCAAGGCCTAACGGCCTTAAAACCTGTAAACCAAATTTTGTGGCATTTGCAAAACACTTTATTTGTGCACTCGCGCAAATTCACTCGTTTACCGAAGTTGATGGAGGGCAAAGAAGGCCATGACAAAGTAGTTGTATACAGAGCAAGTAAAATGCATAAAGAAAGCTACCTTTTTTCTCAGGCCAGAGAGGTGAGAAGCTAGCTTAATTTCGATTACACATACGGCCCTCTATGCAAAACCTTCGGCCTTCATTTGCTATGCAAATGCTCTGCGCCTTCTAGGAGCTATGAGGGTACTAGAGGGGCGCAGAGCATTTGCGGAGGGCTTAGGAGAGATAGAGTTTAAAGGTTCAAAAAAAGCACTCATATTGAAAAAAATCTTTTTTTGCTTTGTCTTTTATCTCGTATTTTATTGTTTGGAGGGGCGAAAATACCAAAAACAAATAGAGCAGATGGTCCAACTACAGAACTTTTTATTTTTTCTTATCTTTATGGTTGTGCTTGGTGGCACGACAGCACCCATACTATTTCAATGGTTGGTAAGTAGAGATGTTCTTATAGGCGCTCCTTTTTTTCATGGTATTATAATACCTACTTTTACCTCTCTATTATTGGTTTTAGTTTATATACATTTTAGGGGATTTATATGCTCTATGAACAAAACAGAAAGGATCATTTTGGTAAGAGCAAGACCCATTTTATTACCCAACATAATTAGGAAAAGCTCCCCCCAAACTAGAGCTAAAAACGCATTTATTTTCTTTTTTATTTCCTATTTTCACTTTTTCATTTTCAAATTTATAGGAGACTTATCATATTTAGAATCTTTCTGTAGTGTGCTTTGTTTTTTATTATCTTGTATATTTCCTTTATCATCTAATTATAGGCATGATAGGTTGGCAAATTATAGGCATGATAGGTTGGCAAACAAGGAGCATAAGCTTAGAATAGAAGGAATTGAACTGTGTAAGCAGGCACAAAGAAGAAAGCGCCAAGCACTTTGGCCCGACGAGAAAAGAGGCAAAAATGAAAAGAGAGAATTTTTTTCTTTTTTGGAAAAAGAGAAAAAATCAAAAATATTTTTGATTTTTTTGTTGCGATTTTCAGAAACCTTCGGCCTCAACGAAAAAGCCAAATTTTTGGCTCTTTATTTTCTGCTTGCTTTTCTGCAAGCTCTTTTTTTTGTTTTCGAAAATAATTGGAATATCTTTTTTATTGTTCGCGCCTTACCAAAAAGACTGATAAATGTTGGTCATGACTTTCAAAAAGTTCCCATGACTATGAAGATTTCACATGGAGGAGTTTGCATCTTTGTTATGGGTGTTATTCTGTCGTGCGACCCGGTGGCTTATGTGTGACCATCATTACTTTCAAGCCCACGCCTACATGGCGTGAACTCTGGTTGAATTCGGGTTTTAAATCTCGCCGCTGAGATGCTCAGTTGACTCTTGAACCTTGATAGGAAGATGGCTTCTTTCCAAATTAGTGCAAAAGGTTTAAGGACTTAGGATGAACCAATGTAAATGAGTATAAGCTTCACTACTCGAAAACACCCAGTACTGACCACACTGAGAGACTTGCCAATGGCGAGAAAGGCCGCAGGTAACGCTAGTTGGCGAAATGGCGTTAAGCATTCCTAGCGGTACGAAAAGAGAGGTCGTGATGATATCATCTACGTTTGTACCGTTCCTCATGAAGTAAATCTCACATCCAACCATCTAACCAGGGAACAGGATAATTTCCATGAAGTTCCAGTAAAACTGGCAGGCCAGCCAGGCCGTGAGCTAGTGGGAACAGGATCCTTCCAAAAAGAAAAACCTTCAGGGTAATTACTTTGCTCGCGTTAGTAAAATGATGAATTCCCAGAAGAAAGGCTGACATGGGGACTCAGGGCGCAGCATAATAAATGGCGAGGAGTTTATATGAGCAAAATGGACAGAAAAAAGATTTTTTTCCGTCCTGACAATAAACTAGGCAGACGCCATGTAAATCTCTACTTTCTATTTTATTTAGTTTGCTCCCCTGAGAAGAGCCGTATGAGGCCGGAGGCTCATGTACGGTTCGGAAGCCAAGCCTCTGCAGTAATGCTGCGGCTTAGGTTAACTAACACAAAAAAGAGACAGTTTACTCAATTATTGCCTTTGGGTTCCGAACTACATATAGGGAAGGAACATTGTTGTTTGCGAGGTATTGATCAATTACATGGACCCACTTTTCATTCCATTTGTGGTAATTTAATTATTTATGAACCGTCCTTAAAAAAGCCATTTATTTTTGAGCACGATAGATCACTTTGTGCCATAATCAACTTGTTGCCAATTGCTGCGCCCTTGTACGAAGATGGAAAAAATGAAAAAAAAAATATATATTTTTTTTTTCATTTTTTCCATGACGACAGATCGTGGAGAAGCAAACATAATAGTTTCCCACTTTGGTTGACTGTGTTCCCAGAAAAGAGATTTTCTCTTTCCAATCAAGAAACGAGTACTACCAAAGTAGCTATACATACCAATCTCTTTACAGATCTATATGCTTTGATTGGAACTGGAAGTTTTGAAATAGGCTGGTATATTACCATAATAAAACTACCCTTTATTTTCTGTATTTGGATAGGTTTTATTCTGGCTTCATTGGGAGGCTTGCGTAGTTTTCTACGTCAGCTCGCTTTTTATAGATTGGATTGGAATTAAAAAAATATATATATATTTCTTCTTTATATATATAAAGTTGAAAATCACATAAATCTGGAGTAAAAGGATTCGAACCTTTGCCTGTCGGTATCAAAAACCGAAGCCTTTCCACTTGGCTATACTCCAAAAAGTCCACCTACGGTCTTTGTTTGTAAAGCCTACGAAGTGCTACGCACCTAAAACAAAAACGAAATTACTTCCCACTACACAAACCATAATAAAACATCATAGAGGCGGGTCATTTGGTTATGTTTTCCTATGATATACTATATTATTTTATAACCGAAATTATTTATCTATATCGTGGATCTGTAGCTTTAACCTTAGATCGTTTCCTTCTGCGTACATGGTAAACAGAGCACATAATAGCTTATAATCTGATTTCTAAATTGAGCGCATTTTTGATGAATAAAAGTATATTTTTTCTCGCCAATCAAGCAGCCATGCTGCTTGATTGCTTTGCCTTTTTGTGCAATTTAATTCCTTTGCTCCTTAACCTCAAGTACACGGCCAAGCGGGAGAAAATAAAATGTGTTTTCTTTTCTGTTGTTAACCATCGTAAAGAGTTGATTACTCTGCCCTATTGGTTGGTCCAACTAAATATCTTCTATAGTTCCTAGTTTGATCATGACTCGTTTTACTGAGTTAAAGGCGCAAAGTGAGAACATAGGTACTGTGCAAGGTAAAAGACCCATTAATTTACAAGTTTATGGTATAATAGCAAATTTCCTAATAGTAGTTATACTTTTGTCAGTTTCTATTTTTAAGCTGTCTATAAAATAATTCCAAAGCTGTCTATCATTTTGAGTGAAGGCTGCAAGCGTAAATCTTTAATAAAGAAATTCAAAACATCATACAGATCTATATTTATAGATTGAGCAATCTGATTACACTTCATTTCAATATAGGTCTTACAACCTAACTACTTCATTTACTAGGCTTGTTCTTTAAACATTAAATACAGGAAAATTACCGCGATGATTAAAGAATAGTGCGATCACTGCGGTCTCTCTCCTGCAAGGAGGTTATGATTACAAAATGCATACAAAATAAATATCAATAATATCAAAATGATATATTGAAATGAAATAAAAAAGAGTAATGCTAAAGAAATACTTGTTCTTAGGGCCTTAGCACTTTTGCTGATAATAATCATAATTTGGGGAAAGATAAGTTTATGGAAATTATCGTCATAACGTTATATTTTGCGATAGAAGCGGGCTTTGGGGTTAGCTTTGAGCTTATATTACCTAGGAAAAGATGTAAAATCATTATTTATTTTGCCGTCATTGCTCTATAACATCATCATACTTTGCGGTTTTGACATTGTCATACTTTGTAGTTTTGTGTGCGGGCACCCTTCTTTATTTGGGTATTTTTCTCCATTTGAATTTGGTTGACTTCTGCGTAGACCCCTTCTACAACTCTTATCTCCTCAAGTAAGACTACAATTACCATAAGTGCTTTATTTTTATTTAGTAGTTAGTTAGTTCACACACCCTAACTCTCGGCCTTTAGCCTTCAGCCATAATGCGTCTGAGAGGTAGACTGAATGGCTCTAAAGGTAAGAAGCAAGGCTCTAAAAAAAATGGCTAGGAGTCAGAGTCTATTTTATACTACACAAAATAACCATTTGCTTGTGCTTTTATGATAAATTAGGTGTCATCAAATCGTATGAGGGGGCGCGGTTTTGGTGAAACCTATTTACATATCTATATTATATAATTTACATATAAAATTTGGTAAAAAAGCCGGAAAAAAGAAATATAGAAATTTCTATATTTCTTTTTTTCAACTCTTTTCTCCATCCCTGCTTAACTGTATAAGCGTAATTGGGTCGAGCAAAGCATGTAATTTTTATAATTACATTATTTACAAAAATAGAATTACTGCGTAGATCTATGGTCACTTTATGACTTAACTCCCATTAGTTGAACATGTTGGGTGCAGTTTGACAATTTACGATAGCTAGTGGCACCCATAAATAATATTTGGAGAAGCAGCATTAGCTGAAAAACAGTAATTATATAGGCTATATTTATCGAACAAATAGAGGTCAAATAAGGAAAAGGCCGCAGATCTTCGAGGTCTAATGATTACATAACTTCAAGTTCCAATTTGTACGGATAGAGGGACTCGAACCCCCACGAACATTATGGTCACCAGAACCTAAACCTGGCATGTCTACCAATTCCATCATATCCGCCAAAACTTGGTTTAATCTGCGGAAATCTTTTTTTTATTTTTTAGTTATCAGACCTTCATGGCCTAAATACTATTTTAAATGATGATGATAGCTCAACAGCCCTTGTATTACCAAGCCAATCTATAATTACAGTCATATGGGCCTTTGGCCCTCTTATCAAACTATAATCAAAGTTACACCATATTTGGGCCAAAGGCCTTGTAGGTTATGTTGTGCTTTGCAGTTTTTTAATTGTGCCTGTAGGTAAAGTCGTTTTTCGTAGTTCATCATTAGAGAGATACAATAGACTAAATTTGCTTATTAATGGTCTACAAGTCATATTTTTATTTTTCGTTTGCAGGTGCGACACTATCTAAGCATCATATCTCTTCGCTCGCATATTTGAATTGAAAGCGCTTTGCGCAAAGCAACGCGCCCTTCCTTCTCTATCTTTATTAGTATGTCCCTCAATCGAAATGCATCAACAATTTTTATATATAGGTAGTTTATTTTATTTGAGTTGCCACTTTTGCGCAGTAGACCATCAGTGCTGGTATTTCCTTTTGTGGGTCATTTGATCGACACACTCAGATTTTACTACGTTATTTCTTCTCTATGTTCTTAGACCACGGTGGTTGGGCGCGTGATGATATTTTTGTTTTATTAAAGAACACACAAATTTTGAATTTATCCTCAGGGTCAATACGATAGAATTATGATGTTTATATATCTTGGTTTGGCGCACTGTGAAATTGGCCTGAACTATATATGTTAGATCTCTACTTTTAACACCTCATACCGACTCAATATTGCAGAGTCTATGGTCAACTCCACCAATCTTATTTGAACTCATCATTTGATTGCAGAATTGTTGAAGGCCAGTCAAATGTCATCTACATCCACTCAAATGTCTTGGCTTGCTCTTTTTCCTTCTTCCTTTGGGGTAGTGCTCTTCTAGTATATCTAGGTTGATTTCTTTAAGTCGAGAAAACGTATCAGAGACCACTTTTCGAATTCGAATGAGGTTGAAAGAAAAAGTCGAGTATTTTAGACCAAACAACAACAGAGCAACTTTGCGTGTAATGAGGCCTTTGTCTGTTTTATTTTTGGCGTGTCGCATGAATTGGCGTTCTGTTTGCTAAGAGCAAGGAGGCTAAAAGGCAGGCTGATGGCCGGAGGCTGCAGCAAAATCTGAGATTAAGGCAACAGCCTAGGTTAGAAAGCTTGAGGCTGCATGCTCAGAGCCAAGCAAAAAGACGAAAGAAGACTAAGCTGAGGGCTAATGTTAAAGGATGGGCTGTACTTTAGGCTTAGTTTTACTGCCTTTTCAGACTTATGATTAATGCTATTAGCTAAGTTTGCTTTCAACAAAACTTAACCTTTTACACAATATTATTTACTTGCTACTCCCTTATAAATTGTGCTTTTCTTGCATTTTTATAAGTTTGGGTGTGCCTTGCATGAAAATTGGATAGGCTTGAAATTTCTGCAGATCAAGTGTAGATTGGAAATTTTCGCACTGCAAGGATTTCCAACCTACCCTTGCTATGTCATCGCTGGCAGAGCTCAATGACAACAATAGCGAGCCAATGCTCGCCTAGAGCCTTCTGCTGCATGGCTCAGCGCCGTGCCTTAAGCTAAGCCGAAAATAGGGCGACGATTTATGTGTTGCCCTGCTAGGTTAAGCTCTCTCTAAGCTTTTGGGGCTATTATCTATTGCCAAGGGCGAAAACTACCAAGCTAAGAGCCGAAAGCCGAAGACCATGGCTTTTTGAATGAATTATCATAAATAATGATTATATATTTTTTTTTATAAAGCAAATATCCTGTTTTCGCGCACGCTATGTGTGCAAAATGGTTACACAACGTTAAGATCTTTAAAGGTTACCGAACAAAATGAAAACTTTTTTCGGAAACAGTTAACTAATTACCCCACTCACGGATGGAGAGGGATTTGAACCCCCGGTATTTTCAATACTTCGGTTTTCAAGACCGACTCCTTCAACCACTCAGACATCCATCCTTATCTCAATAAGATCATAAACTTGAAGTAAGCAATAATCAACCTAATATTAATTTACTATGCAAACGAAAGCTCGGAAAAAGAAACGAAAAAAGATAAAAAAAAATTTTTAGGCGGATATAGATTAAAGGTAGATTATCTGCCTTCCAAGCAGAGGATATGGGTTCGATTCCCGTTATCCGCAATGGCTAAAAAAACCAATTTAACTTCATATGCCTGCACCAAGATTTAAAACTTGTCGCCAAATTTCAGAAAATGTTTGGCAGATTAAAAAACTTACTCAAAAACAAAAAGCCATTATTTTAAAGCTTCAAAAAAAAACAAATAAAAAACAATCTGACTTTTCCAAGCAATTACAAACTATACAAAAATTGTCCCTCTTTTATGAAAAATTACCCATTAAAAAAATGCAAAAATCTAAAACGCAAACTTATCTAGATAAAAAAAACAGTTTGTTATTCGATATAGAAAAAAGATTGGACGTTATTTTGGTTCGTCTTAATTTCTGTTCAACTACTTTTCAAGCAAGGCAGCTAATAAGTCATAAAAAGATTTATGTTAATTATAAAATGGTCAATATTCCTGGTTTTCAAGTATCCAACGGTGATCTTATATCTATTCAGGGAAATTCCTTATATTTTATTAAATCGAAAATAAGACAAAATCTTCGAAGTAACCGAATATGGAAAATGAAGCCTACTCATTTAGAGGTAAATTATAGAACACTAAAAGCCGTGCTATTATATGAACCCCAACAAATACAATTTCCTTATAACATAGATCTAGACCTTCTTGATTGAGGCAGAAACATGGCCCAAACATCGTAAATTATTAGCAGAGCGATGACAGAGTTAACTCCTTGTAGATGTGGAAAGGAATATATATTTGGGGAAATTTTTATATTTTTTGAAAACGCATTTTGCTCTTCATCATAAACATAAAGACAATACTACGGTTGCTTTAGAAAAGTAGGGCTCGTACATCCAAGCAAAGCATTAGAAAACGAGGGTGCAGCGAAATATATTTCTTTTTCGCTGCTGGTCGTCTCTCAGCCAGATACGGGATCTAAGATCATAAATTGTCTACTATCTGCGCAGATTAAGCAAGAAAATGCAGAGAGAGAATACAACGATAAAAATATTTTTTTTTTATTCTGCCCCACGGGCTTTTCCTTCAGCTTTGTCTTCTTTCTCTGCATCTCCGAAGATAAACAAGAAAAGAAAAGCGGGGAGTTTTTTTCGTCAAGCCTACTTTGTGGCCTTCGCCAAGCTCGTGAAGGTGGCGTAAAGCGAAGAATACTTATGTTTGCTGTACTCTGGCCAGTATTGCAGCAGCCATAAGCAAGCCTGGTCATAGTCATAGTAGGCGTCGCAGAGCAGCTCCTAGAGCCTTTTTGGCAAAGTGCTTATTTTTTGCTCAATGGCTTCGCTATGGTCGCCTTGCTCTGCTTGGCTGGATTCAAATCGAAATAAACCATCTAGAATAAAGAAAGCAAAGTGCAAACAGAAGCTGTTGGGCTCCTGCGCTTCCTCTTCTTACACCATTTGAAAACAGAAAAACTAGCCAGACAAAAGAGAGGAGGATAGATGGTTAAAGCTTGGCGCATAGCAGCGAGCAAAATGAGGCCAAAGATAAAAAAAAAATATATATTTTTGTTGCGCTCTGCGGCCCTGGTCTTTGGCCATGGCCTTTTTTTCGGCCATAGCGTAATTTTGGTTAAAAAAGGGCTAGTTGCTTTTTATAAACTCGTATAATCAATGCGTAAAAGGTGGTCAACTCTATTATAAGATAAATAAATAAACAAGCGACAATTTGACACCAGATATCTGAAGGTGTTAAAAAAGCTGCTATGAGGAACGAAAGAACCATAAAAAAACGACGATTTTTTATGGAGGTTTTCACAAAAATAGCTTTTGATTCTAGCAAACAGATTACAAGTACCTGTACTTGAGAGCATATTGATAAAATAAACAAAATACGAACGGTTAATACAATATAGTCAAAAATCTTAGGTTGTAACTTTATTATGAGCAGATTAGTTGATGTTATATTCAATTTGTATAAAAAGTGCCAAATATTGGGAACTACCCCGACAAAAGTGAAAAATAGGGAAAAAAAAAAGCGAAAACCACTTAAGTAAAAAAAGTTGTTATATTTCTTCTTCTGTTCTTCATAGCAACTGGGGATCGAAAAACACCAGATTTGATAACTTAGAAAAGGAAATAAAAAATAAAAGCATGATATTAAAGAAATAGTAACATACGTACTCGAGGCCTCCGTTAATTGTGTACAAATAAAACCTGAATAAGAAAAAGCAAGAAAGGGTTTTGCTGACAAAAAAAAAAAGTCTTCTGAAAACCAATAACACGTAAACCCTGTTAAACTGAAGCAAATAAATGTCCGAAAAAAACGGATTCTAACTTCTTTCAAAATAGTTTTAAATAAAAAATTCGTAATATTTTGTCGTATGTTAAACTTAATAAAAACCAATAAAACGTTGGGTTGGCTTTTGATGCATGCGCCCTTTGTGCCTTCAATTTAAGAGTTAGGGCTTTGCCCCCATCAATTATTTCTTATTTGACAAAGGGTACTCATCATAATGTAATTACTACATACTAGATCCATCTTGCAGCTGAGCATTGAATTTTGATTAAGTAAGGGCATAGCATAAAGTGCAGACAGCCACGGGGAGTGGCTAAAGTAGGAGCTTGTAGCAAAAAAAAATATGTATATTTTTTTTCAGCCCTTTTCGTTCTTTCTTCGACAGGGTTCACTCAAAACAAGTAAAAAAGGGAAAGAGGAGACAGAAAATAAAATGCATTGAGGCAGGTAGCGAGCAAAAAAAATATATATTTTTTTTGCTCGCTATTTGATTTTTTCACGTTTTGTTTTCCCCCGCTCAATTCGTCAAGCGAAAACTCAATTACTTTATCTATGCCCTTTAATGGGCAGAGAGCTGGCGCCCTTTCTGCGCCGCGCGCCCTTTATTTGCTTGTTATGCGAAGACAGCGGGAGAGAAGAAAGAAGCAAACTTCTTTCTTCTCTGGAGTTCACTTTTTTTTGGCAAAGTGCTTAGTATTGTACTGCATTCTTAGCTCAGTTGGATAGAGCAACAACCTTCTAAGTTGAAGGTCACAGGTTCAAATCCTGTAGGATGCTTAAAGTGCATAATAAATAATATATACCAACGGTACATGCATCTACTTTTTTGATTAGTCTATTGGAAAGACCAGGGTTACATGCGTGGATTGACCGATTTATAACCAAAGTCCCGTGATTTTAGCTAAGAAAGTCAAAGCTTACTTATCATGGGGAGAGTGGCCGAGTGGTTAAAAGCGACAGACTGTAAATCTGCTGAAGTTTTCTACGTAGGTTCGAATCCTGCCTCTCCCAATTCGAAGTATACTTCGTATTTTCAAAATAGAAGCAAAGCACTTGTTTTTGTGCTTATCCTTTCATGCAATTAAATAGGGTGGAATTTTCCTAGACACATATTAAATGCTTTGGTACTTGAGCCCCCTTCGAACCGTACAAGATGGTCGCCCATCATACGGCTCTCCAATTCAACCTTTCTTTGGATTTGATTTCGTCACTAGGTTTTGGCTTGTTTTGATAGTGACCGGCCTCCAAGTGGCTTAAGTAACATAAAGGAACTTGCTTTCTTGCTATAGCGATCACGGGGAATTTTGGCGGGAAATTCTAAAATAACAAAAAAAAGTTTTTTTTTATTATCTCCCCCCAAGTCCGTCCTTAAGACTCTAAACATGATGCGTTTTCTTTTTTGCATATAATGTAGAGAGCACGAAGAGCAGTTATGCCGCATGTTAGTCATCAAGCAAGCCATGCCGTAGGATCTTTGGTAGTAGAGTTTACTTTACAGTTTACAACATATCAAATGTCGGATAGTCGAGCTAGGGCTTTTGACAAGGGCGCCAGTAAGCCGACATTGAAGACAGTATAGGTTTCAATTCTGATAGTGAAGATCTTTCGGCCTGGTATTTTGTATGAAGTATCTCTTTTACTCACAGATCGTTTCCAGATCGTTTCCAGGCTTCCACCTGGGTGTCCGTGATACCAGAAAAAAAAAATATATATTTTTTTTGCTTGCTATGCGTTCTATTCCAGCCTCTAGATGGAAGTAGGCCTTTGAAAGCAGAACGCATAGCGTTCTACACCTTCGGCCTCTTCTTTTGCTTTGTTTACATAGCAAATGAAAGCGCGCAACGTGTATATTTGTTTTGTGCCTTTCCAAGTTAACTTTTTCTTGATTATTGCGCTCTGCCTCGCAGGGCTCGCAGTTTATTTTGAGAGGTCCCATCAATGGTCGTTCTGTCTGGTATCGCTGTCATTAATTTAGGTCTTGTGGTCTTAGTTTTATGTAAGCCATAATCTATAACAGGTTACCCATGATGTTTTGCAGGTCCAAATAGTTTTCCTCAGCTTTAAGAAGGCTCAAAATCCAAAAGTCTATTAGCAGCAGCCCCCCTAATTGCTTTTTTCTTCGTATTTTTGAACGAATTTCATTTGGGATTTGTGGGAGCCTGGCTAGAAGACTTGGTCGAATATGGTCTGCTAAGATATAGCAGACGCTTAGGCCCCTTTCCTTTTATTTTGATAACAGTTATAGCAAAAAAAATCTATTTTTGCTGCGCCCTCTTAGTTCAGGCGAGTACTATGGGCCCTCTGCCATCCACCTCCGTCCAGATGACTGAAGTGAACTTCACCGGTGTTGCCTACAGTTTGTTCTTAGCCCATTTTTGGTTTGAGGCCGTCTTGTATCGAGATGTCGTTTAGTCTCTTGTCCCCAGTAGTTTGGGTAATCTGCTCTCTCGTTGAGGCTCTGCAATGCTCGCAGGGGTTTTCTTCCCATTTTGGTCTTACCATAATTTATCAATGGCAGACTGAGAGCTTGACAGCGTGCATTTATGTGCGTCACTACAGGAGAGTTTCCTGTGGTTAACTGCAGGTCCAGTTTGACCAAAAGAAACTTTGATTTGCCAGAGGGGCTCATCTCGTATAATAGCAGGCTAGCGTAGTCTCAGATCGTTTGGGCTAAAGCCATTTGTTTGCTTTGTAAACCTTCAGTCTCAAGAAAAATATAAAATTTTTTGGCGCTCTCTGCCGCGTTTTCTTCCATTTGCCCCAAGCAGAAAAGGAGGCCGCAGAGCAAACGTATTTTCTGAGCGCTGCCCGCGGCCCGAAGGGCCCGATAAAGCGAAAAGTGCTTTCCAGGGCAGAAAAGAAGCAAGTTGAAGGCCAAACGTACTGTGAGGTCTTCTCCCTTTTCAAAGAAAGTTTTATCCTCTCCCCTTCAACTACGTTTTGAGAGCATGCTGTGGTTCCCACCCGTTTACACGGTAGTTAGGTAAGCTCTATGCCCGGCACGCAAAATAAGGTCTCGCGCAGTTTGCTATATGGCTGCTAACATAGGACTGCAGATATTTTCCATATGGCTAAACAATGACTGTAGGCAACGTAAACGGTCGCCCTAAATTCCACTGCAATAGTCCCGCGAATTCGAAAAGTTATAACCAGAAGGGCCAGCCCAATAGCAGATTCCGCAGCTGCCACCGTTAAAACAAATAAAGCAAATAATTGACCCATCATATCATCCAAATAAACAGAAAATACCAAAAAGTTCAAATTGACTGCAAGTAACATTAACTCAATCGACATTAACATAATAAGAATATTTTTTCTATTCAGAAAAATTCCCCAAATACCTAAAAGAAAAAGAATCATAGAAAATGTTAAATATTTTACTAAATCCATAATAAGAGTCTCTTTTTTGAAAGCCAACTCAATTTCAAGTCAAGCACACGCCGATTCCTTAGCCAATCAATATTGCTTCGCTCTTATATGGCAAGGACGATACGGGGCAGAACAACCACATAAAGGGCAATGAAAAAGCCATCATTAGTAACCATTAATTACTTACTAACTTCATCTATGACACCTCTAATAGCAGCAAAAAGAAAATATATATATATATTTTTTTTGCTGCGCTCCGACACCGTCTCAGAGACGATTTATAAATAATAGTCCAATTTCATGACAAAATTAATGAAAAAAAAATATATATTTTTTTCATGTCTTCTGGCCTTTTACTAAAGTATGGTGACTCTTTTATATGCTCAAATAGATTATTTGCATTGTTGCTCATCTGCCAGTCGATAACGAAATTGTCCACTATACAAACAGTGTAATGAAAAACTATGTTAACATCACGACGTCTAACCAAGCTAAAAGGTGCATTATCCATCTATTTATTTTGGTGCATTATCCATCTATTTATTTTGAAGTCGTCCTAGGCCCTACGGACCTTTCCTTTGAGCCATTTATAGAATGGAGGGTAAGTATGAAGAAGTTTGAAAAGAGTAGGACCATTGAAAAATACATACTAGTATATAAAACCAAAGCAGAGGAACTTATCTACAATAAACGAGGTTATATAAAACAGCAGTACAAATGTAACTTAACCAAATGTTAACTTTATTAATATAGAAAAAGGTCTAAAATATGCACATACACCTAGAACATTAATAAGCATATTTTCTCAAAATTCAATACCGAGGTCAAAGGGCCGAAACAAAATAAAAAGAAAGCCTTACACCTTATTTTCTAATAATGACAAGTAAGCAAAACTCATATTAAGAAGACCCGTCCTGATATCCGGTAAATTGAACTGCTTACTATATATTTATCTTATTTAGCGTTCAGGTCTTGCTCATGTTCCTGTGCGAGCGAAAAAAGAAATCTATATATTTTTGCTGCGCCCTTTGCGCCTTTTTGCTTTACGGTATCATATTTTTTTTGGATGATCATAAATTATTTTAAAAAACGAAAAAGAAAGAGACATATTTAATGATTATTAGACAAAACACTCTGAGAAGAATCAAGATCCAATTTCGTGTTATTTCATGATGAACATAATCTGTCAAAATTTCTTCGATTCCCACATGAATATGCCAGAATAACGAGATATTTAACAAAATCAAAGTAGAAACATTTGCTATAAGAATGGTTGGAACTAAAAAAGTGGCAGTCATTCTTTGAAGAAGCCAATGTCCTAAGGTTTCTCTATGAGCTTTCATTGCTTTTCACCTTTTTCTTTCGAGAATAAGACGAAACCGGCCTTTTTTGTCCGGCCTCTTCTTATAAAACTGTATATGATAGTTGCCCGTCGTAAGGCTCCCCTTATCAAATTGAAGAGTATCTCGTCAGCTGAGATAGTACTAGGACAGTTTGTAGGCTCGTCTTAGTTATTTCTTCCCGAGATAAAGTAGACCTAATTACAAGTCATCGCCGAACCAATCAAGAAAATAAAATATAGCATCTGTATACATATATATGTATGTATAATTTATCCCCGCCTTGCGCTTTTAGTTATTCTAAACTCCTTTTGACTGTTCTCGGTCCCACCATATTGTTTCAGGCATTGATTGAGTTGTGGAGGGCATAGCGCCCTTTTTCACTTAATGTCCCATTTCAGGGTTGTCTACTCTGTAAAGGTCAGAACGGTGCACATGTGGCGGAAATGGTCTACACCCGGCGCCCTTAGGTCGCCGCGGCAAATAGAAGCGAAAAAAAAAAGTTTTTTTTTTGCCTCTAGCGAGTTTGCAAGTATCATACTCTGCGCTTACGATAAATAAAATCGAATTATATTCAATACAGTTAGACAAGCTGCACAGAATAACATAATAATTCCAGAAGTATACACTTTGGATAATTCTAGAAAAAGACCCAAATCCCACAATAAATGACGAATTCCATTACTCATATGATAACACAACGCCAATAAAGTAAAATTGACTACGCTTAAAATGAACCAATGAAAATAAAAAGTAAAAAGAAAAACATATCGATAAAAATAATAAAAAGTAGGGTTAAGATCGCCTATTTTCAAAAAAAAAATACTAAAGAAAACCATAGTAGATAGAGTCAAGCTTCGGTAGAAAGTGATCATTTACTCCTGCCTACTAAGTGCTCTCCGAACCGTACAAGATAGTCCCCCATCATACGGCTCACTAACTCTCCTTTCCGTTTCAATTTGCCCCATATGGTAGGAGACAGGCTTTACGGATTCCGACTTGTTAGATGCCCTTTCCACCCACTGATGTCTTAGTTAGATTATTAGTGGCACTAGATGTATCATCATATATAATGTATTGACACCAATATAATGTGAATCTTGAGGGCGTAACAAAAAATCTATTTATTTGCTAGGCCGTTTTATTTTATCGGGTTTTAGAGAGTAAAACCTGCCGAACCAGGCAAGTGCATAGACCCCTTTCTTTACCTTTTACTATTATCAAAGTTTTCCGTTTGCACGGTTCCTTTAGGATTGGGCAGGTACTATAGGTCTTCTGACTTCCGACTTAGACCATAGTGTACAGTCGGATTTCGCCGGTATTACTTGTGAGCTATAGCGCTTGAGATGTTGTTTAGTTCTCTGTCCTCCAAAAGGTGGGTAATCTGCTTTCATGCGTAAAAAATATATCTATTTTTTTTTCTGTCCTTACTGTTCTTAGCCGCCAGCAGGCTGAAAGCATAACAGTGTTCGTTCGTGCGATTCCCCGCGTGCTTTTCTGCACTGGTTTGTTGTAGGGCAGGCTGACCCGAAAAGAACTTCAATTTTTTAGGAAAACTCCATCATCTCATGCTAAATAAAGAAAAAAAATATATATATTTATTTAGCAAGCGCCAGCAAGCTTGCAGAGGATTTTTGGGCAGGCCAATAAAGCAACCAACGAATGTCCCCTCACCGCTGCTTTTATGGCATGCTTTGTTTTCCCTGCTGTCAGGTAAGCCTTGAGCCCTTCGAGCAGTAGTGCCTTTATTGTAATCACAGGTTACCTAACGGCCGCCCCTAAGAAAGCCCCAGAAATTCTATGGAAAATGGAAAAAGTAGAAGTAAGCTGTGGCTTATAAATGGTAAGATGAGGTGATAAGGGTCGATTTATTTTCATGTTTTTAGTTGACTTTGATTTTGATTCAAGGTGACAGGATTTGAACCTATGGCCCTCTGTACCCAAAACAGATGCGCTACCAGACTGCGCTACACCTTGGCTTATGTTCCCCAATAAATATTCTATGAATGCTTAGGATGTTATCATTAATGGACATGAAAAAAAACCAAGGCTAAGAAAAAAAAATATCTCTTTCCCGCCACTTGGTCAGTAGAAAAAATCCACTATCGTCTTGCTCACTTTCTTCTTCGGTTAAAATGGGAAAAAAATCTTTTTTTATTGGACGTTTATGAGTGCTTCAGCTTTCCTATGCTCGCTTGGGGCCAGAAGGGCTGAGTTGGTCATTGTCTACCTCATTTATTTATAAAGCTGTATAATGATTAGCTCTATAATGCAATTACATTGTAATTGCATTATAGAGCTAATCATTCATCATAATATATTATTAATCTTTCGGTTATGCTACTAACTAAGTAATTTTATGAAAAATAGCCATGAATAATCATAGATAAATAAGTACGGCTCGGATCTCAAATTTCGATTTATCTTGCAGTCTTTAAAAGCTACGGCCCAAAAGTATCATTCTTATCAAAGCTGGAAGGGACGAAAGCCATACAAAATGAGGCCTTCTTCAGACCTAAATCTACGATGATTTATTGCTTTGCCCTACTATGAACAATTAAACTAGGTTTATTAGAATGTTGGCAGAGCTGCAAAGCGTAGTGCAGCAAATAAAAAAAAAATTAGGAACTCAGATCAAGAGCAACAAAGCAAAAAAATCTTGTTTTTTCTTATAATTATCTACCCCTATATTTCAAGGTAGAAGGAGGTAGAGTTTGTTTTTAAATAAAGTAGTGAGATAGAAGCGCAGCAAAAAAATCTATTTTTTTTTAGACTGCGCTCTTTTTTAATTACAAATGGGGCTACCTAAAGTGAAGGGCATGGCATTTCATATAGCATACTTACAATCTGTAATTACTATGTAATTCCGTAATGCAAAAGTATAGCCAGTTAAGTAGACCAGGAGTTCTACATAGTAAATTGAAATCGGTCTATGGGTAGTCAATTTTATTATGATGATGATTTGCTTAGTGATACGCAGAGGTTTTATATTAGAAGTTTGGTAGGTCCAGAACCTACTTCTGTGTAAAAAATCATACTCAAAAGAAAGAGTTTGATCCTGGCTCAGAATGAACGCTAGCGATATGCTTAACACATGCAAGTCGAACGTTGTCTTCAAATTAGAATAGAAGCAAAGTGGCGAACGGGTGCGTAACACGTAGGAATCTGCCAAACAGTTTGGGCCAAATCCTAAATAAAGAAAAGCTAAAAAGCGCTGTTTGATGAGCCCACGTAGTATTAGGTAGTTGGTTAGGTAAAGGCTGACCAAGCCTACGATGCTTAGCTGGTCTTTTTGGATGATCAGCCACACTGGGACTGAGACACGGCCCAGACTCCTACGGGAGGCAGCAGTGGGGAATCTTGGACAATGGGCGAAAGCCTGATCCGGCAATATGGCGTGAGTGAAGAAGGGCAACGCAGCTTGTAAAGCTCTTTCATCGAATGTGCGATTATGACAAGCCTCGAATAAGAAGCCCCGGCTAACTCCGTGCCAGCAGCCGCGGTAAGACGGGGGGGGCTAGTGTTATTCGGAATGACTAGGCGTAAAGGGCACGTAGGCGGTAAATTTGGTCGAAAGTGAAAGTCGTCAGCTCAACTGGCGGAATGCTTTCAAAACCAATTTACTTGAGTAAGATAGAGGATAGTGGAATTTCGTGTGTAGAGATAAAATTCACAGATATACGAAGGAACACCAAAAGCGAAGGCAGCTTTCTGGGTCTTTACTGACGTTGAGGTGCGAAAGCATGGGGAGCAAACAGGATTAGATAGATCCGGCCGGGCTCTAAATAAAAGACGGCCAAAGGTGTCCTCTCCGATTGCGAGGTCAGAGTGTGTATTCAGCTATTTCGGGGAAACTTTGATGCAGATGTACCATTCAATATCAGACAATCCCGAGGGAAGTGCTTTGATGATATTCTATCAAGAGCACCCCGTAGAGACTATGCAAATAGGAAAATAGAAGATATTAAAAAAAATAGGCAGAGGCCAGCTAAGCTAACAGAGCCTCAAAGACGAAAAAGCAAGGCTTTTTTTTTAGGCAAAGCTCGAGCTCCTAACCTGCACTTAAAAAGACTCAAGCAAATATCTTTGTCAAATTCAATGAAATCAATTATCTCAAGATTACGGGAGATGGCTCACTGCAAATAGCTAAAAGCTACAAAAATGCAAGCTCCGTTCATCATAGCCAAATAGAGGAAGATTCCTTTCGATGGAAAGTAGGATCACTACATGAAATCTCGGCACCAAATTCCGTGCAAAAGCAAGCCGCCAATGGCGCCAAAACAAGAAGCTTTTGGTCTAAAGTTGAGCCCTCAAGGCACTTACAAGTATTTATGCCATCACGCATAAAGACAATTGCTTACTCATCTGACGGCGATAGTTAAACTATTTGATATCGCTAAGGATAGTGCTTTGGTAGTGTGATGATGGTTTGATTACTTTTAATGGCCGTGGGACTGTGCTATGCATTGATGGCTTTGACAAAAAATATGTTTAGCTTTTAGCTCAATACTTAGACACTTTTTGGAAGGTTTACGCTCATGTAGAACCTATCCAAATAAATTGCAAGTGCGGTAATCATAGCCAAGAGTGTTACTATTGCCTTTGTTTTGGTATTGAGGAATTTGAGAAAGTACAATAATCTTACCACACCTTGGCGAGCAGGAAAGCCTTATTGGTTTACAAAGATTCCGAAATTCAACAACGCTGGATTTCTGAGATGAAGGAAGCTCTGCCTCTTTTTTTTGAGTGCATCGACTAAGAGTTGTTAGCCAATAAAAAGAGAGCAACTGTAAAAGGTTTATTTCAGAAAATGATATAGTCCATTTTTGGAGATAGTTATCATGAAGTGATGGGATTTTTTATTTTCCATTATGACCTTGAAAAGCAGTTAAGCCACTGAAAAAAGGGCTCAATGCTGGCAAAAAAGCATCTTCAATATGACCCCGGTAGTCCATGCCGTAAACGATGAGTGTTCGTCCTTGGTTTGCGCTGTATGCAAAACGGCTGATCAGGGGCCCAGCTAACGCGTTAAACACTCCGCCTGGGGAGTACGGCCGCAAGGCTGAAACTCAAAGGAATTGACGGGGGCCTGCACAAGCGGTGGAGCATGTGGTTTAATTCGATATAACGCGCAAAACCTTACCAGCCCTTGACATATAAATAAGTTTGCTTGTCCTTAACAGGATGGTACGAAAATTTATACAGGTGCTGCATGGCTGTCGTCAGCTCGTGTCGTGAGATGTTGGGTTAAGTCCTATAACGAGCGCAACCCTCGTTTTGTGTTGCTAAGACATGTGCTTTGGATTAAAAGGTCAATTATTAACTACTTAAGACTGACGAAGACCACGCCATTGAAAAAGGATACCATAACGCCGTGTGGCTACGATCATACACAGTTGTTCAAGGGTACTTCGACGAGCACAGTTCTCATAGCGCAGCACACATAACAATGTGGCACTCGGTCTTTGTAAAAGTGATTGACAATCTATACCATGTACTGCACTCATAAAAAACTGCCAGTGATATACTGGAGGAAGGTGAGGATGACGTCAAGTCTGCATGGCCCTTATGGGCTGGGCTACACACGTGCTACAATGGCAATTACAATAGGAAGCAAGGCTTTAAGGCAGAGCGAATCCAGAAAGATGGCCTTAGTTCGGATTGTTCTCTGCAACTCGAGAACATGAAGTTGGAATCGCTAGTAATCGCAGATCAGCATGCTGCGGTGAATATGTACTCAGGCCCTGTACACACCGCCCGTCACACCATGGGAATTGGCTTCGCCCAAAACATCAGACCAAAGATCACCCATTACTTTAATGTTCCACGCTGTTATTGAGTGTGGTCTACTGGAGTAATTGGTGGTCTAATGTAGGATACTAAGGTGGGGCCTTTAACTGAGGTGAAGTCGTAACAAGGTAGCCGTAGGGGAACCTGTGGCTGGATTGACTCCTTTCTTGAACAAATAAAATACTTCTTTCTTGCCGCATTTCCGTTGAAAAAAAATATATATATATTTTTCTTTGTTTAGTTATGTCTCATAATAGAACGAGTAATAAAATAACCCAAAAAAGCAAAAAAAATATTTGCTTTTTTCGAAAATGGTAGCTATGCCCTGCGCTCTTCATTTTTCAAAGGTCGCATGGCCTGCAAAACGGCCGGCATGAAGGCTGCACTATTAGCCTTTAAAGGCTTGCTGGCCTATGGCAAGTGGAGCTGGTGTGCCTAGTATTTTACGTCTCTCTAATTATGCTTATAAATGTCATTATTTACCTAATAGTAACAGCATTTACAAGCTTAGTCGCAATTACAAATATGATGGCACAAGGCGCTCTAATCATCTATTTTGTTTAAATTTGATACATACACAGTTCATTTTATCGTTTAGAATGACAAAGCCATACCTTTTTGATGAGACCAGGCCGCAGGGCATAAAGTAAATTGTCACCCAACACCCAGGAAGCGGCAGATTAGTAGAATAGTAAAATTATAATCTGCATGTCGGAATAGTTTAGTTGGTTAGAACAGCGGGATCATAATTCGCACACGAGGGTTCAAATCCCTCTTCCGATAGGAATTTTCTGATAAGGATTTGACCTACGGCATAGTGGCAAAAAAAATATATATATTTTTTTGCTGGTCACTAACCTCACCCCAACTCTCCTTCTGCGATAGGCCGCGGTAAATAAAGATCTACGATGTTTCTCGGCATAAGTACAATATTCGACATAATGGATGTTTTTTTAACAGAGCAATCAATCATATACAATACACCTTCAAGTTTAATTATACACTTCACAAAGTACATGAACGATCACTATACTCCCATTTTGACGGACTTATGCTAACAAAGTGTAGATAATTAGTTGTAATGCTAATAGCTTATAAATTATCATAGATGATTTATTGTTAAGCAAAAAAAAAATTTTTTTGCTGCATTTAATTAAAGAAAGCATGTGCAATTATGCACCAATAGCATGCTCTGCCCTTATTCAAGCCTTCTAATAAGTATGAATAAAAAAGCAAAAAACAATGTGCCCTAGCCCAATAATTGGGGAAGGGTGCCCAATTTAGTTCCTGCACGAAAAATTGTACTGTCCAAATCTGTACAAAAGGCATTGCACTCATTTAATATGGTAACAAACATGCAGACCAAAGCATGTGCGAGAAGCTTCCTTCAGGGGAGGAGGGAAAGGTTACCATCTTGAAAGCAAATAACTCAACAGCACAAAGCAAGCTTGCTTCCCGTATTAAGATGATTTGATGTTCTGGCAAATTATAAAATATTTTAGGGCCTTTTACCTATCAACTAAGCATTGGCATCTAAGCTCCACAAATGAAAACGTGCGCAAATGTACGTTGCTTGCTCTATGCTTGTCGCAGGATAGATTTGACTAGGTCATAAGGGCTTACCTTCAATCTACTCATTTATACGGAAGGTAGAAATCAATATAGAGCAAATTACCCATATTACTGAAGACGGAACGCTAAACAATATTATAACACTGGGCAGGGTGTTCAATTGGAGGATTGGACAAGCTATGTAGGAAATAATAGTGAAAATGACGTTCCTTCTTTGAAAGCGCGCTTTGCGCCCTGGAAATAGGAGGTTTTGCCTACCTGAAAGGGACTTAGTAATGTAATATAAAAGCGCTGAAGAGGAGGCCAAGGTCTTTTTCTTAAAGGTAAAAACGTCAATCTCCATCTTGCATGGAGTGAGCTTGTAAATTTCCTAGTGTGGCATCGAGCAAGATAAAAAGGGCCTATATACTTGTCAAGGCGGCGGCAAGCTCCTAAGCACCTAGACAAGTTTGATTTGTCGTAGCCTGCTGCGCCATCATCTCCCTTGTGGGCTCTTTAGCGGGACGCTTTGACAAGCAACTCACTTAAAAAAGCGGCCGAGGGCAGGTTGACAAAAGATCCGAAAAAAGTCAAGTTAGAGAGTCGTGTGATGGGCGACTATCTAGCACAGTTCAAAGAGCACCTATGTAGCCTGCCTTAGTGAACAAAGGAAACCTACGACTGGGCAGGTAGACTCTTTATTCTATTCATTAATCGCTATGCGCCTCCGGGCACTATGGTAAGATGTGAAAACACCCGATCCCATTCCGACCTCGAAATGTGAAATCGTCTTACGCCATATGTACTGATTTATAAATTTTGGGAGACATGGTATAAGCCTGGACAACGTACTTAATCTAATTTAAAGTTCCAATGTGCACAGTAAATTATTTTTTTTTGCCGTAAAATTTTACTGATTGGGTGGGCCCTTTCTGCGGGCGCCAAAGCAAGTGAAGGCTCCAATAAATAAAATCCATAAAGTGACTTTGACGAAGCTTATAGAGGGCACGAAGTGGGGGGTAGTACGGGGGGGGGATGTGGCTTCCTAAAATCAAATGCAAAGCGGGAGAGTGTAGCAAGCCTAACAAAGAAAAAAAGCAGGCGTGTGCCGATTGATGACGCTAAAAAAGATTTTATTGACCATGCATGATGATGAACTGGGCTATGAAATATCTGCAAATATCTTCGAAGAAAGCAGCTTTGCAGCTGTCTTTCAGGCAGGCCAAAGGACTTGCTTAGTTGGCTTTACGTTTTGCTTGTTAAATAAAGTTACACGAAGCAATGATAAACAAACAATTGCCCGATGGTTCTTGCTTTGGGGGCTAAGTCCCAAAGTATTGCTATGCAAGACTTTAGCCGAGAGATGAATTACCATAGAGAAATCTGGCAGTAAAATACGATACTTATAAAAAAAGGCTATACTTAGGGCCGGGCAGATAATTGCTGTGCAAAAAAAGAATATTTTGCAGTTGAA